>Ga0207950_100002_pt1 | contig 247708 bp, 219 predicted proteins | sample Subbio11_8B_AprC_FD_184814 | JGI IMG/M metagenome (GOLD analysis project Ga0207950, IMG submission 184814) | Serpentinite rock and fluid subsurface biosphere microbial communities from McLaughlin Reserve, California, USA - CR11_8B_AprC (SPAdes) | ecosystem: Environmental > Terrestrial > Deep... | reverse complement strand
GCTTTCGCGAAGGGCCGATCGACCTCACCGTGCTGCAAGGCGTCGATCTGCAAGTCTGCGCCGGCCAGACGCTGGCCATCGTCGGCGCCTCGGGCTGCGGCAAGAGCACGCTGCTGCACCTGCTCGGCGGGCTCGATGCACCCAGCAGCGGCGCGGTGCAACTGTGCGGCCAGGCGCTGCACCAGCTGGGGCCGGCGCAGCAAGGGCAGTTGCGCAACCGCCATCTGGGTTTTGTCTATCAATTTCACCACTTGCTGCCCGAGTTTTCGGCGCTCGACAACGTCGCCATGCCGCTGTGGATCCGGCGCGAGCCGCGTGCGCAAGCGGCCGCGCAGGCCGCGCACTGGCTGGCGCGGGTGGGGCTGGCCGAGCGCACCCAGCACCGCCCAGCCGAGCTCTCGGGCGGCGAGCGCCAGCGCGTGGCCTTGGCGCGCGCGCTGGTGACGAAGCCGGCGTGCGTGCTGGCCGACGAACCCACCGGCAACTTGGACCGCAGCAGCGCCGGCACGGTGTTTGAGCTCATGCTCGAGCTGGCGCGCCAGCAGGGCACGGCCTTTGTGGTCGTGACCCACGACCCGGAACTGGCGCGGCGCTGCGACCGGGTGTTGCAAATGCGGGGCGGGCGCTTGCAGCCGCTCTGAACGATTGGGGCATGCGGGGCGCAGCGTGTCCAAAGCAAAGATATTAGGGTTTTTACCCTTACAAATATAAGTGTGCAGAAATATAGTCGCAGCTAGACGGCTACGACAACGCTGTGCACCAGTGGCTTGGATGAGGGTGCGTGGCACGCAGCCCTTGGCAAAGCGCAACCCTTTTTATAGATCCAGCAAAAGGAACCCAAGGTGGCAACGGATTCGAACCAAGTGATCGGGCGCGTGCTGCCAGCCCCTGTAAACCATCCCCCACCCATCCACACCCGAGGTAGCCTATCGATGAAAACCAGCCAGTCTCTGCTTTCCCTTATTGGTGCGGCCGCTCTGTTGGCCAGCACTGGCGTCGCTCAGGCCAGCACGACGGTTGACGGTGCTGCCGCCACTGCCCTGGCCCAGCGCATGGCCTGCATGGCCTGCCATGCCGTCGATCGGCGCTCGGTGGGCCCGTCTTACCGAGACATCGCTGCCCGGCACCAGGGTACGGATGTGGCCAAGTTGGCGGCTTCGATCCGCGCTGGCGGTGCCGGCAAATGGGGCCCGGTGCCGATGCCGGCCCAACCTGCCTTGTCCGAAGAAAACGCACGTGTGCTGGCGGCCTGGATTCTGGCCGGCGCACCCGCGCGGTGAACTCTATCGGGTTTTTTTCAATCCAACGCGTACCCAACCTCACTTCCCAAAAGGAGACAACCGTGAAAGCGAACCGTCGCACCGTAATCAAGACCAGTGGCGCCATGGCGACCTTGGTCGCACTGGGCATAGTCACTGCCCAGCAAGCCCACGCCGCCAGCCGCCCAGGCTTTGAAGCGCGCAGCCTGCAAGACGCCCTCAGGGCTGTCGGTGGCACACCAGCCACGACCGACCAGATCCGCATCGTTTCGCCCGACATTGCCGAAAACGGTGCCGTGGTGCCGGTGGGTGTTTCCAGCACCTTGCCCAATACCACCGAGTTTTTCATCCTGGTCGAGCAGAACCCTGTTCCCTTGGCGGCTGCGTTCACCATACCGCGGGGCACCGAACCCGACATCCAGACCCGTATCCGCATGGGTCAGAGCAGCAACATCGTGGCGGTTGCGCGCTCCGACGGGCGCTTGTTTTCGGCCGTCAAAGAAACCAAAGTCACCCTTGGTGGCTGCGGCGGCTAAAGCAACATCACACCACACCACACCACACAAGGAGCAGAGATCATGTCATCACCGATGCGAATCCGAGCCGTCGAAGAAGGCGGCGTGACCACTGTGCGCGTACTCATGGCGCACGTCATGGAGACCGGCGTGCGCCGTGGCGCCGATGGGGCCCCGATCCCCGCACACTACATCAACCAAGTCGAGGCCACCCACAACGGGCGCAATGTACTGAGCGCCAACTGGGGGGCGGCTGTGTCGCAAAACCCGTTCTTGGCGTTTCGCTTCCGCGGTGCCGCCAAGGGCGACCGGGTGGCGGTGCGCTGGACCGACAACCGCGGCGGCACCCGCACCGACGAAGCGGCGATCACTTAAGCGCTTGCGCGCCAGAGGCCCCTGCGCGCGCAGCGTGTGCGTGGGGCTGTTCGCTGCCGCACTCTAGGCCAGCCGTACGTGCGTTAGGCTGGCCTCCTTTTTCGTTCCCGCAAGCCCGTAGCCGCTTGCCATAAAAATTAAGGAGACGACATGAGTCTGAGCCGCCGCGAATTCATGCAGGTGCTGGCAGTGGCCAGCGCCGGTGGGATGGCCATCAGCCACCCCGACGTGTTGGCTGCCCGCCCCAGCGCCGCCCAGCGCCTGTACGACTTGCCGCGCTTTGGCAACGTCAGCTTCATGCACTTTACCGACTGCCACGCGCAGCTCATGCCGATCCACTTTCGCGAGCCCAGCGTCAACATCGGCGTTGGCGAGGCTTTGGGGCGCATTCCGCACCTGGTCGGCGAGCGCTTGCTCAAGCACTTCAACATCCGTCCGGGCACGGCCGAGGCCCATGCCTTTAGCTACCTCGACTTCGACCGCGCCGCGCGCTCTTTGGGCAAGGTCGGCGGCTTTGCCCATTTGGCTACGCTGGTCAAACAGATCAGGGCCAGCCGCCCGCACGCCTTGCTGCTCGACGGCGGCGACACCTGGCAAGGCTCGGCCACGGCGCTGTGGACCAATGCCCAAGACATGGTCGATGCCTGCAAGCTGCTCGGGGTGGACATCATGACCCCGCACTGGGAGTTCACCTACGGGGCCCAGCGCGTGCAAGAAATCATCGCCAAAGACTTCAAAGGCCACATCGACTTCGTGGCGCAAAACATCGCCACCGCCGACTTTGGCGACCCGGTGTTTCCGCACTACACCCTGAAGGAGCAAAACGGGGTGCGCATCGCCGTCATCGGCCAGGCCTTCCCTTACACCCCGATTGCCAACCCGCGCCACTTCGTTCCCGACTGGACCTTTGGCATCCAAGACGAGCGCATGCAGCAGGTGGTCGATCGGGTGCGTACCCAAGGCGCGCAGGTGGTGGTGGTGCTGTCGCACAACGGCATGGATGTCGATATCAAGATGGCGGGCCGGGTGCGCGGCATCGACGCCATTCTGGGCGGCCATACCCACGACGGCATGCCCGCGCCCTTCATCGTGCGCAATGCCGGCGGCCAGACCTTGGTGACCAACGCCGGCTCGAACGGCAAGTTCTTGGCGGTGCTCGACTTTGACGTGCGCGGTGGCCGCATCCAAGGCTACCGCTACCGCCTGATGCCGGTGTTTGCCAACCTGTTGCCAGCCGACCCCCAGATGCAGGCCTACATCGAGCGCGTGCGCGCCCCTTTCCAAGCGCGCCTCGACGAGCCCTTGGCCATGACCGAAGGCACCTTGTACCGGCGCGGCAACTTCAACGGTTCATGGGATCAGCTCATCCTCGAGGCCCTGATGGAAGTGCGCGGGGCCCAGATCGCCTTCTCGCCCGGGGTGCGCTGGGGCACCAGCCTGCTCGCTGGCGACACCATCACCACCGAGCGCCTGATGGATCAGGTCGGCCTGACTTACCCGGCCACCACGCTCAACCAGTTCAGCGGCGCCGACATCAAGAACATACTCGAAGACGTGGCCGACAACATCTTCAACCCAGACCCCTACTTACAGCAGGGCGGCGACATGGTGCGGGTGGGCGGCATGAGCTATATCTGCGCCCCCAGGGCGCCCATGGGCCAACGCATACTCGACATGCGCATCAACGGCGAGCCGATCGAGGCCAACCGGCGCTACACCGTGGCCGGCTGGGCTTCGGTGCAAGAGGGCGTGACCGGCACCCCGATCTGGGACGTGGTGAGCGAATACCTGCGCGACCAAAAGGTGATCAAGCCCTTGCAGGTCAACACGCCGCGCCTGATCAACGTCGGCGCCGACCCCGGGGTGTCGCCGACGGTGGCCACAGGGGGCCGGGGGCGCGCCTGAACGCTGGCCGCTCTGTCACTCTTAGGCCACCGGGTAGGTGCCGGGCAACAGGATGGAGCGGTCCACGGTGTCGATGGCGGTGTGGCCGGTGAAGGCCATGCTGATTTCCAGCTCTTTTTGGATCAGCTCCAGCACCTTGCTCACACCGGCTTGGCCTTGGGCACCCAAGCCATAGAGGAAGGCGCGGCCGATGTAGGTGCCACGGGCCCCGAGCGCGCGCGCCTTGAGCACGTCTTGGCCGCTGCGGATGCCGCCGTCCATGTGCACCTCGATCTGCGAGCCCACGGCCGCCACGATCTTGGGCAGGGCGTGGATGCTGCTCTCGGCGCCGTCGAGCTGGCGCCCGCCGTGGTTGCTCACGATCAGCGCGTCGGCCCCCGATTGCACCGCCAGCCGGGCGTCGGCTTCGTCTTGTATGCCCTTGAGGATCAGTTTGCCGCCCCAGCGTTGTTTCACCCACTCGACGTCGGCCCAGCTCAGTCCGGGGTCGAACTGCTGCGCCGTCCAAGCGCTGAGCTGCGACATATCGCTCACGCCCTTGACGTGGCCGACGATGTTGCCGAACTGGCGCCGTTTGGTGCCCGCCATCTTTAGGCACCAGCGCGGTTTGCTGAGCAGGTCGAGCACGCTGGCCACGGTGGGTTTGGGCGGGGCCGAGAGGCCGTTTTTGAGGTCTTTGTGGCGCTGGCCCAAAATTTGCAGATCCAGCGTCAGCATCAGCGCCGAGCAGCCGGCGGCCTTGGCGCGGTCGATCAGCCGGGCGATGAAGTCGCGGTCGCGCATCACGTAGAGCTGAAACCAGAAACCCGGGCCGGCGTGCTTTGCCACGTCTTCGATCGAGCAGATGCTCATGGTCGAGAGCGTGAACGGCACGCCGAAGGCGCGCGCGGCGCGGGCAGCGAGGATTTCGCCGTCGGCATGCTGCATGCCGGTCAGGCCGGTGGGGGCGAGCGCGACCGGCATCGCCACATCCTGGCCGATCAGGGTGCTGCGGGTGCTGCGGCCCTCCATGTTGACCGCGACGCGCTGGCGCAGCTTGATGGGCACGAAGTCGGCCTCGTTGGCGCGGTAGGTGCTCTCAGTCCACGAGCCGCTGTCGGCGTAGTCGTAAAACATGCGCGGCACGCGCTTTTGGGCCAAGCGGCGCAGGTCTTCGACGCAGGTGATGACGGTCATGGGCGGGTCTCCTGTGGGTGATCCCGCATGGTAGCGCCCGGGGCGCCCCGAGCTGTTGAAAAGCGGCTGCTGGGGCGTGAAATATGGCGCTGCTGTCGCGCTGGGGGGCTTACTGCGCCGTGTGCAGGCACTCGGTCAGCTTGAGCCCGGTGAGCTGGTGGATGGCGCGCCCGATGTAATAGAGCACGAGCAGCATCATCAGCGTGGCCGGGATGGCGATCATGGGGTAGCTCAGGAGCGTGAGGCGCCCGAGCTCTTCGTTGAAGGCGGTGGTGCCGGCCGGGCTGACCACGATCCAGCGCGCCAGAATGAAGTTCATGGTGGCCGAAAAGAAGAAGGTGGCGCCCAGCATCCAAGTGGCGCGCAGCAGGCGGGCCTCAAATTCGGCTTGGGCGCCGCGCAACTGCAGCTGCGCCTGCACGCGCTCGACGTCGATCAGCCGCGGGTGGTAGAGCACGGTGCGGATGAGCGGGTAGCGGGTCCAGGTGGAGCCGATGACCACCAAACCGATCAGGCCTGGGATGGCGGCCTCTTTCACGGCCAGCCAGAAGGCGTCGAGTTCGAGCAGCCCGATGCCGCCGGTGAGCCCGATGCTGACCAAGCCCAGCACGGCAAAGGGGTTGATGCGGCTTTGCAGCCACAGGTCGCGCGCGCCCCAGCCGAGCGGAAAAGCCAGCGCCAACAGCAGCGCGTTGACGGGCCCGAGGTCTTCGGGGCCGCTGAGCTGCATCAGGATGATCGACGGCACGATGACCGCGATCAGGACCTCGGTCAGGGGGCTGGTGGGTTTGCGCTCGGTCATGGGGCTTAGCTGCAACTGATGCTGCCGCAACCGCTCATGCTCGCCGGGCGTACCCGGGAGGGGTCGGGCAGGGTTTCGGTCTGGGTGTCGAATTGCAGCGCTTGCAGGTGCTGCGCCAGCCCGGCATCCATGCTCTGCGCGTGCAGCGGCAGCCACTCGACCAGCGCCTCGGCCATGCGGGTGATGATGCTGCGGTCGCCTTGGTGGAAGTGCGCTTCGACGGCGATGAGGGTGTCGAGCACGCTTTGGTGCTGCAGGCTGTGGCAGTTGTCGGCGGTGAAGCCGCTGGCCAGCATCCAGCGGTCTTCTTGGGCGAAGTGCTCGGTGGTGTGCGCGAGCAGTGCGCGGTAGGGTTCGAGCTGCTGCTCAGGCGGCAGGGCGCGCAGGCGCGCCAGCATCTCCACCATTTCTTGGTGCGTGGCGTCCATGCGCGCATCGCCCGTTTGCAGCGCCTCGGACCACTGCAGATCGGGCACGGGCGGAAACTCGCGCACGGGCGCGCTGGGCGTTGCTGGGTTGGTGGTGGGCTCTAGGGTGGCGGTGTTCATGGCTTTACAGGATAGCGCCAGCGGGTGACTCAGGCCTTGATTCGCATCAAATGCCTGAGTCCTGCAGCCGGATTAAGTTCAGAAAGCGCCAAGCGTGGGGGCACGACCTCACTGTTCGTGTGGCAGCACCAGTTGGCGCAGGTCGCGGCGGGTTTCGACCAGCACCAGCGGGCCGTCGTCGGGCAGTTGCACCGGCTTGGGCTGGCGCGGCAGCTGCGGCGCCGGCGCCAGAGCGGCGCTGGCGGCGCGGGCCTGCTCGATGCGGGCCGGGTCGGACTGCACCCACTGCAGGCCGGCTTGGCTGGCCAGCGCCTCGAGTTCGGGCAGCGGCAGCACGAAGGGGGCGCTGGCTGCGGCCGGAGCCGGGGCAGCTGCCGGGGTTGGTGCTGCAGGCACGGTGGCCGCTGTCGGGGTCGGTGCTTGGCTTTGGTTGCTTGCTGCATCGGCCTGCTGCGCGGTCGCTGCATCAGCCTTTGCCGCTGCGTTGGGCATGGCAGCGGGGCTGGACGCGGGTGCGGCGGGCGCGGGCTGGCTGCTGGTTCGGTTGAAGTACGAGCGTGCCGGTGCGGCATCCGCGTGCTCGCTGGGCTCGGCGGCTGCGCCAGCGGCACTGGCTGCGGCGGCGGTCGTGGCCAAGGCTGCGGCGCGCTCTGGGCTGTCGGCGCTGGCCTCGGTGCCGTCGCTGCCCTCGGTGCCTTCCGTGCTGGCGGCGCGTTCGCGCCGGTCGCGGCCGAAGCGGTCGCGGCTGCGGCGGCGCCCACCCGTGCCTTCGTTCTCGCGTTCGCCCGCTGGCTGGCTGGAGCCGTTTTCTTGGGCGACCGCGCCATCGACCAAGGCCGGCTGGGCGCTGGTGTCGGCGTCGCTTGGGTCAGTAAAGGCTGCGCTGGCATCGGTGGCATCGGCCGCGGCGGCGCTGCGCCGGCCCTCGCCGCGTCCACCCCGGCTGCGCTCGCGTCGCGCGCGGTCGGCGGGTGCGCTGGCGCTGCTGGCTTGGACGTCGGCTTCGCCGGTGGCGCCGGGCAACCGGGCTTCGGTGTCGGTGCCTTCAGGGCGACCTTCGCGCTCGGGCCGCTCGCCCCGCTCGCTGCGTTCGCCGCGCTCCGGGCGGCCGGAGCGGCGGCTTTCGCTGCGCTCGGGCCGCTCACCAGCCTCGGTGCGTGGGCCACCGCGCTCGGCGCGGCCTTCGGTTGCGCCCTCGATACGCTCTTCTGTACGCCCTTCGCTGCGGCTGGGGCGCTCGGTGCGCTCGCCGCGGCGGCCTTCGCCCGTGCGTGCACCGGCTTCGGCAGCACCTTCGGCGCGGTTGCTGCGCTCGCTGCGTTCACCGCGTTCACCGCGTTCACCGCCACGACCGCGGCCGCTGCCGCCGCGTGGGCCGCGGGGCGACTCGGCCTTGGTGGCCGCAGGGCCGGCCGCTGCGGCGCGCGTGGCAGCCGGTGCCGCTGCAGGCATGGCTTCGGGTGCCGGTGCCAAGCCGAGCAGGCGCTTGAACCACGCCATGAAGCCGCTCGAGGCGGCAGCCGGCGCACCGTGCGCGGCTGCGCCCGCGCTGGCTGCGGTGGTTGGTGTCGCAGTGGGTGCCTGAGGCACCACCGCAGCCGCACCGGTTGCGCCAGCGCCCGGTCCGGCCTTGACCGCGACTTGCGGCGCCGGGCCGTCGGGCAGCACGCCCTTGATCAGCGGCTCTTGCTTGTTGGCGCGCTCGTGGCTGCGCCGGGTCACGGTGGCCACGTCGTCGATCTCCTCGGCCAGCCGGTAGCTGGCGTCGAGCTTGTCGAGGCGCGGGTCGTCGTGCTTGAGGCGCTCGAGCTTGTAGTGCGGCGTGTCGAGCGATTTGTTGGGCACCAGCAGCACGTTGATGCGCTGGCGCAGTTCGATCTTGGTGATCTCGGTGCGCTTTTCGTTGAGCAAAAAGCTCGCCACCTCGACCGGCACCTGCACGAACACGGCGGCGGTGCCGTCTTTGAGCGATTCTTCTTGGATCACGCGCAAGATCTGCAGCGCCGAGCTCTCGGTGTCGCGGATGTGGCCCGAGCCCCCGCAGCGCGGGCAGGGGATCGAGGCGCCTTCGGACAGCGTGGGACGCAGGCGCTGGCGGCTCATTTCGAGCAGGCCAAACTTGCTGATGGCGCTGAACTGCACCCGGGCGCGGTCTTGGCGCAGCGCGTCGCGCAGGCGGTTTTCCACTTCGCGCCGGTTGCGCGATTCTTCCATGTCGATGAAGTCGATCACCAGCAGGCCGCCGAGGTCGCGCAGCCGCGCCTGGCGCGCCACTTCGTCGGCGGCTTCGAGGTTGGTGCGCAGCGCGGTTTCCTCGATGTCGCCGCCCTTGATGGCGCGGGCCGAGTTCACATCGACTGCCACCAGCGCCTCGGTCTGGTCGATGACGATCGCGCCGCCGCTGGGCAGTTGCACCGTGCGGCTGTAGGCGGTTTCGATCTGGTGCTCGATCTGGAAGCGCGAAAACAGCGGCGCGTCGTCGCGGTAGCGTTTCACCCGATGCCCCTGCTCGGGCATCACGTGGCTCATGAACTGGTGCGCCTGTTCGTAGATGTCGTCGGTGTCGATCAGGATCTCACCGATCTGGGTGTTGAAATAGTCGCGGATGGCGCGTATCACCAGGCTCGATTCTTGGTAAATCAGGAACGCGCCCTTGCCGGCTTTGGCGGCGCCGTCGATGGCGTTCCAGAGCTTGAGTAGGTAGTTCAAATCCCATTGCAATTCGCCCGCCTCGCGCCCAATGCCGGCGGTGCGCGCGATGATGCTCATGCCACCGGGGTAGTCGAGTTGGTCCAGCACCGCTTTGAGTTCGGCCCGTTCGTCGCCTTCGATGCGCCGGCTCACACCGCCGCCGCGCGGGTTGTTGGGCATCAGCACCACGTAGCGCCCGGCGAGACTGACGAAGGTGGTGAGCGCCGCCCCTTTGTTGCCGCGCTCCTCTTTTTCGATCTGCACCAGCAGTTCCTGGCCCTCTTTGATCACGTCCTGGATGCGCGCTTGCGCCGGCGCGGTGTTGCCCTGGAAGTATTGGCGCCCGATTTCTTTGAAGGGCAAAAAGCCTTGGCGCTCTTCGCCGTAGTCCACGAAGCAGGCTTCGAGCGAGGGCTCGACGCGCGTGACCACCGCCTTGTAAATATTGCCTTTGCGTTGCTCGCGCCCTTCGATTTCAATTTCGTAGTCGAGCAGTTTTTGCCCATCCACGATAGCCAGGCGCCGCTCTTCGGCTTGCGTGGCGTTGATCAACATGCGTTTCATAAAATTTCCTCTAGTTTGCACACACCATGCCCCAAAACGGGGCGCACGGCCAGCGGCCAGCGTGCGGCGAGCGAACGAGGAGGAATTGCCGGAGATCCCGGGCGCAAGCGGGGGCTGCGCAATCGGCTGCTGGAGCGCAGCCGCGCAGCCTCAAACCTGCCCAGGCATGGGCGCGTGGAGGGCGGTGAGCAAAGGGGGCCAGTGGTGGGCTGTCACAGCGTATGCCAGTGGGGCTTTGGTTTCACTTTGGTCCGCATGCAGCCTGCGGCGCAAGGGCGCGGGCTGCACGTTTGGGGTATTCCGTATCGGGTTCGCTTCGTTTATGCTGACCCATCCTGCGGTTCGTGCGGCCGCTGTGGGCGGCTTTGCTGCAGCCTATGCGGGGCGGCACGAAAGGGCAGGGCTGGCGACTTGTTACCGAGCCGGGGGGTGGTGGTGCCTTAAAATTCAAGGCTGCCTTAAGGGCTTGCTCAAAGAGGCTTGCTCTAAGGCGTTCTACACTCACCCATCGACTCAGGTGGCAACCATTATAAACAATCCCAGCCCTGCCGTGCGCCTGCTCGTGGTCGATGCCGAATCCGACGGCCAACGGCTCGACAACTACCTGCTGCGCGAACTCAAGGGGGCGCCCAAAAGCCTGATCTACCGCCTCATCCGCTCGGGCGAGGTGCGGCGCAACAAGGGCCGGGTGCAGGCCGACAGCCGCGTGGTCGCCGGCGATGTGCTGCGCATTCCGCCCTTGCGTTTGGCCGCGTCCGCACAGTCGGCGCCCGATCAAGCGGCTGCGGCGCCGGCGCGCGAGTTTCCGCTGCTCTACGAAGACGACGCCCTGCTGGCCATCGATAAGCCCGCCGGGGTGGCTGTGCACGGGGGCAGCGGGGTGTCGTTTGGCGTGATCGAGCAGTTGCGCCGCGCGCGCCCGCAGGCGCCGCTGCTGGAACTGGTGCACCGCCTAGACCGCGAAACCAGCGGGATTTTGCTGGTGGCCAAAAAACGCAGCGTGCTGCGCCTGTTGCAAGAGCAATTGCGCCAGCGCAGCATGGGCAAAAGCTACCTGGCGCTGGTCAAAGGCCAATGGCCGGCCCGGCTCAAAGTGCTCGACTGGCCCCTGCACAAATATTTGCTGCCCGACGGCGAACGCCGGGTGCGCGTCACCGATGAGCACGATCCGCAAGGCATGCGCGCGATCAGTCTGGTGCAGGTGTTGGGGCAACTCACGTTGGCTGGCGCCAGCGAAAGCGGTGCCGCACAAGTGGCCACGCTGCTGGCCGTGACCATTAAAACCGGGCGCACGCACCAGATTCGGGTGCATTTGGCGCACGCCGGGCATCCGATTGCCGGTGACGACAAATACGGCGATTTTGGCTGGAACCGCGACTTGCAAAAACTGGTCGGCAAGCGCATGTTTCTGCATGCCTGGCAATTGCGCTTCACGCACCCCGTGCTGGGGCAGGAAGTGCAACTGCAGGCGCCTTTGCCGCCCGATTTGTTGCACTGGGCCGATTGCCAGCGTTTTTTGTGATTACAATCGGGCTCTCTGCTACTTCATCGTTAAAGGAATCTCGATATGGCCACTTACGCCGAACTCAAAGCCCAAGCCGAAGCCCTGCTGCTGCAAGCCGAGCAGGTGCGCAAGCAGGAATTGACCAATGTAATTTTGGGCATCAAGGCCACCATGAAAGAGCACGGCATTACGCTCGAAGACTTGGGTGCCGCAGCGCGCAAAGCCGGTGCCCGCGCCAAAGCCCCGGCCAAATTCAAAGGCCCCAATGGCGAAACCTGGTCTGGCGGTCCAGGGCGCAAACCCGAGTGGGTGCGAGCCCTGCAGGCCGAAGGCAAAAACATCGAAGACTACCGCATTTGAGTGCCCGGCCGCGTTAGCGGCATCAGTTCAGGCGTTAGCGGCGTCGGTTCAGGCGCCAGCGGCGGCGGTTCTGCGATAATCTGTTGTCAAGCGCGACGCTTTGTCTTTGGGTGCAGCGTCGGGCCCGCCCAGCAGATCCCACGGGGGCGCTTGAATGCGCCCTTCCTCTTTTTTGTAGCCACCCGTCCCATGCGCCCGCGCCAATTCGACCTGATCGCCTTCGACTGGGACGGCACCCTGTTCGACTCCACCGCCCAGATCGTGCGCGCGATCCAAGCCGCCGTGCGCGACGTCGGTGGCCGGGTGCCCAGCGACGAGCAGGCCGCTTGGGTGATCGGCATGGGCCTGCTGCCGGCGCTGGCCCACGTCGCCCCCGACGTGCCCCCCGAGCGCTACCCGCTGCTGGGTCAGCGCTATCAGCAGCATTATTTGGCGCAGCAGCACGAATTGAGCCTATTTGAGGGCGTGTTGCCCTTGCTGGCCGAACTGCGCCAGCGCCAGCACCTGCTGGCGGTGGCCACCGGCAAAAGCCGCCGCGGCCTCGACGAAGCGCTGCATTCGGTGCAGCTGCAAGGGGTGTTCGACGGCTCGCGCACCGCCGACGAAACCGCAGGCAAGCCGCATCCGCTGATGCTGCACGAGCTCATGCAGGCGTTCGACGTGGCGCCCGAGCGCACGCTCATGATCGGCGACACCACGCACGATTTGCAGATGGCGCGCAACGCCGGTTGCGCCAGCGTGGGCGTGAGCTACGGCGCGCACGACCACGCCCATTTCGACCCCCTCGGGCCCTTGCAGGTGGTGCATTCGGTGCCCGAACTGCGCGCCTGGCTGGCCGCACACGCCTGAGAGTACACAACATGTCGGTGCAATGGTTTCCCGGGCACATGTACGCGACGCAAAAAGCGATCGCCGAGCGCCTCAAGTCCATCGATGTGGTGATCGAACTGCTCGACGCGCGCCTGCCGGGCTCGAGCGCCAACCCGATGCTGGCGCGCCTGATCGGCCCCAAGCCCACGCTCAAAATCCTCAACAAGCAGGATCTGGCCGACCCGGCCCAAACCCAGGCCTGGCTGGCGCACTACCAAAGCCAGCCCCACACCCGCGCCATCGGGCTCGACGCCAGCGTGGCCGGGCCGGCGCGGGCCCTGATCGGCGCCTGCCACGAGCTGGCCCCTAGGCGCGGCGGGTTGGCCAAGCCCATGCGCGTGCTCATCGGTGGCATCCCCAACGTGGGCAAATCCACCCTCATCAACACCCTGGTGGGCAAGCGCGCCACCCGCGTCGCCGACGAAGCCGGGGTCACGCGGGCCGAGCAGCGCATTTTGCTCGCCGACGATTTTTACCTCTACGACACCCCGGGCGTGCTGTGGCCCAAGATCATCGTGCCCGAAAGCGGCTACCTGCTGGCGGCCAGCGGCGCCGTGGGGCGCAACGCCTACGACGAAGAAAGCGTGGCGCTCGAGCTGCTGCTGCGGCTGCGTCAGCCTTATGCCGAGCTGCTGCAAGCGCGCTACCAGCTGCCGCAGTCAGTCGAGCAGATCGCCGCCATGCCCGAAGACGCCTTGCTGCAAGCCATCGGCCAGCGCCGGGGCTGCCTGCTGCCCGGCGGGCGCCTGAACACCCAAAAAGCCGCCGAGGTGCTGTTGAGCGATTTTCGCAGCGCCGTCTTAGGGCCCGTCACGCTCGAGACGCCGCAGCAGTTTGCGCAGTGGCTGCGCGCCGCCCAGCAAGCCGAGGCCGAACGCGCCGCCGAGCGCGCTGCTGCGCGCCTGCCCAAGCCGCAAGTGGATCGTGCATCCCACACCTGAGCCGCCCAATGGACGCCTTCCTGATCGCCTTTTTGTTTGGCCTGGGCTACTTCATGCTCAAGGCGCGCAGCGAGCGCGAGCGCATCGCCTTGCTCAGTAGCCACCTGCGCCGCTACCAGATCGAAAAGCTGATGGAGCAGCTCAACCACGGTTACCTGCGCGCCCTCGGCGAGCCCGAGCCCGAGCGCCGCGCCCCGATGTGGGCCGCACTGAGCGAGGCCGAGGGGCAGTTGGCGCAACAGCTGAGCGACTTGGCTGCCGACATCGGCCAACTGCCGGCCGAGCAAACCCGCCTGTGCCGCGTCAGCCTGCCCATGATCGAGCGCTGGCTGCCCCAGTCCACGCTCGATTTGCGTGCCGTGCTGCGCGTGCACGCCGAGGCCGTGCGGGCCGCCACCGCCAACCTCGAGCGGCGCAGCGCCAAAGCCCGCGCCCACACGCTGCTGGCCGAGCTGATGCTGTTTCAGCACACCTGCCACTGGTTCTGCAAATCGCGCAGCGTGGCCTCGTTTCGCTTGCTGGCGCGCCACCGCACCGCCTACGAGCAGGTGCTCGAAGCCGTCGCCGCACCCACCCGGCGCGCCTATCTGGCGCTGCTCCAAGGCGGCCCGCGCGCCGCCTAAAGGCTAGAATCGTCGGCTTGCGCCCCGATGGTGAAACAGGTAGACACAGCGGACTTAAAATCCGCCGCTTGCTGCATAAGCGGCGTGCCGGTTCGATTCCGGCTCGGGGCACCAGCTGAACGGAGTTTGCATGTCGGCCATCAAAATCGTCACCCTTGGCCAAAGCGGCCTGCAAGTGCCCGCCATCGGCTTGGGCACCATGACCTTTGGCGAGCAAGTGGGCGCGGCCGAGGCTTTTGCGATCATGGACCGTGCCCTCGAGCGCGGGGTCAACTTTTTGGACACCGCCGAGATGTATGCGGTGCCGCCGCGGGCCGAAACCTATGGCGCCACTGAGCGCATCATCGGCCAGTGGCTAGCAGCGCGCCCCGGGGTGCGCCAGCGTCTGGTGCTGGCCACCAAAGTGGCCGGGCCGGCGCGCGGCATGAGCTGGATTCGGGGCGAGCACACCGGCCTGACGGCGCCCGAGATCGTGGCCGCCTGCGAAGGCAGCCTGCGCCGCTTGGGCACCGACACCATCGACCTGTACCAGATCCACTGGCCGGCGCGCAACGTGCCGATGTTTGGCACGATGTATTACGACCCGGCCAAGGATCGGCCCTGCCCCTCGATCTTGGAGCAGTTGCAGGCGCTGGCGCAGCTGGTGCAGCAGGGCAAGGTGCGTGCCATCGGCCTGTCCAACGAAACCCCCTACGGCGTGCACGAGTTCGTGCGCTTGGCCGAACAGCACGGCTTGCCGCGCGTGGCGAGCGTGCAAAACCCCTACTGCCTGATCCACCGCGGCGCAGAAAACGGGCTCGACGAAACCCTGCACCGCCTTGGGGTCGGGTTGCTGGCGTATTCGCCGCTCGGCTTTGGCTTGCTCACGGGCAAGTACGATGCCAGCGGCTTTGAGGGCGCCGACCCGGCGCTGGGCCGCATGGCGCGTTTTGCCAGCATGCGCCAGCAGCGCTGGGGCCGGGCCAGCGCGCTGCAGGCGGCGCGCCGCTACAACGCCTTGGCGCGCGAGCACGGCCTGGCGCCCGCCCAAATGGCGCTGGCTTTTTGCTACACCAAGTGGCAGGTGGCCAGCACCTTGATCGGCGTCACGTCGCTGGCGCAGCTCGACGCCTGCCTAGACGCATGGGGCACGGTGCTGGCGCCCGAGCTGCTGCAAGCCATCGACGCCATCCGGCTCGAGCAGCGCGACCCGGCTTACTAACCAGCCCGCCAGCGCCGATGCGGCGCTGCGTTTGCAAGGGACGACGATGATTGTTGAATGGCTCTGGCTGCCGGCCTTGGTGCTGGCGTATTTGATCGGTTCGCTGTCGTTTGCGGTGCTCATCAGCCGCATCATGGGTTTGAGCGACCCACGCACCTATGGCAGCCAAAACCCAGGCGCCACCAATGTGCTGCGCTCGGGTAATAAGGTGGCGGCGGCGCTCACGCTGCTGCTCGACGCCTTCAAGGGCTGGCTGCCGGTGTGGCTGGTGCTGCAGTTTGGGCCCGCCTGGGGGCTGGGCTGGGGCACGGTTGCACTGGTGGGCTTGGCCGCCTTCATCGGCCACGTGTATCCGGTGTTTATGCGCTTTCAGGGCGGCAAGGGGGTGGCCACCGCCGCCGGGGTGCTGCTGGGTTTCGAGCCCCTGCTGGGCCTGCTAGTGCTGCTGTCGTGGGTGCTCACGCTATTGCTCACGCGCTACTCCTCGCTGGCGGCGATCGTGGCGGCGCTGGTGGCGCCGCTGCTCTATTGGTTCGGTTCGCCCGCTTGGTGGCAGATGCAACCCGCCTTAGGGCTTGCCATCACCGCCATGAGTGCGCTGCTGCTGTGGCGCCACAGCGGCAACATCCAGCGCCTGCTGGCCGGGCAAGAGGGCCAGGTGGGCCGCAAAAAAGGCTAGTGCGCCAGCGCCATGCGCGACAGGTGCAGCAGCCGGGCGTGGTTGAGGCGCACGCGCACCGTTTGCGCCACCAAGGCCGCGGCGATGCCGCAACCGTCGGTGCGGGTGTCGATGAGCGTGGGCTCGGCCAGCGCCGCCCCGGCGACGTCGAGCACGCGGGCCACCCAAGGCGCGCCCGGCTGCGCGGTGCGGCGCAGCACCACGGCGATGGTCTCGTCTTCGAGGCGCACAAAGCTGCCCGGCGGGCAAATGCCCACGGTGCGCAGCAGGGCGTGGCCGATGGCGTTGACTGCGCTGCCCCCGCTGCCAGCACCCGCCTCGGTGGCCAGCATGGCGTGCCGGCCCGAATCGGTGACGCAGCGGCCGGCGCGGGTTTCGCGCGGGCTGATCTGCGCCGCGTAGCGGTCGGCGGCTTGCAGCAGCCGAGTCGGGGTGTCGAGCTCGTCAGAGCGTTCGTGGTGTTGCTCCACCGTGTGCAACCAGTCGGCGTCGGTGACGCCGAGCTCGCGCAACCACTGCGCGCTCCGAGCGGCGTGGGTGTCGATGGCGGCGCGTTGCTCAGCGCTGGGTTCGATGGCCTGTTCGGCCAAGGTGTTTTGCAGCTGCGTCATGCCGAGGTTCATGGTCAGGGCCGCGTGCGCCAGGCTGTCTTGTTTGGCGGCGGGGCAATCGAGGCTGGGCGCCACCAGCCTGCACAAGGTCCAGCACAGCAGCGCGTGCGAGCTGCTGTAGCCGATGCTGGAGCTGGTGGCCAGTTGCAGCAACCAGTACAGGCTGGCGTCGGGGTCGATTTGCAGCAGCTCTCGGGCCTGCGCCTCCAGCGCCTGCACGCGGGCGCAAAAATCGCTGTGCCCGTGGGGCTGCAGCAACAGCTGCGCCAGATCGCTCTCGAGGTCGGACCAGCGCTGCGTCCACTCGCGCATGAGCGCGTAGGCGGGGTCGGGCGCGGCGGCAAAATTCATGGGTGGCAAGCGGGCGGTTTCAATCGCGAAAATTGTTGAAGCTCAGGGGCAGGTCGGGCAGGGCTTGGCGGATCAGGGCCATGGCGGCTTGCAGCTCGTCGCGCTTGGCGCCGCTGACGCGCACCGCCTCGCCCTGAATCGCGGCCTGCAGCTTGAGCTTGCTGCCTTTGATGGCTTGCTGGATTTTTTTGCTGTCTTCGCTGGCGATGCCTTCGCGCACTTTGAGCACTTGGCGCACCTTGTCGCCGCCCATCTTTTCGATTTTACCGGCATCGAGGAAGCGCACATCGACGCTGCGCTTGCTCAGCTTGGCGCGCAGGATGTCGTCGATCTGGGCGAGCTGGAAATCGCTGTCGCCACTGAGCACGATGTCGTTTTCTTTGAGCTCGATGGCGGCGCTGCTGCCTTTGAAGTCGAAGCGGTTGCCGATCTCCTTGGCGGTTTGATCGACGGCGTTTTTGATTTCAACCCGGTCGGGCTCGAGGACGGTATCGAAAGAGGGCATGGTGCGGTGCTGGTAATGTAATGCGGGGGTGCGACAATCCTCAGATGTTAGTCGAGAAAAACGCGGCCTTGCAGCCGCACAACACATTTGGCATCGCGGCGCAAGCGCAGCGCCTGCTGCGGCTGCGCAAGGCCGAGATGCTGCCCGACCTGATCCGGCAGCCCGGCTGGTGCGCCGAGCGCCTGCGCGTGCTCGGTGGCGGCAGCAACATCGTGCTCACCGGAGACGTCGAGCCCTTGGTGCTGAAAATCGAAATGCTGGGGCGGCGCCTGCTGCGCGAGACCGAGGCCGGCTATCTGGTGGAGGCCGATGCGGGCGAAAACTGGCACGATTTCGTCAGCTGGACGCTGGATCGCGGCTGGTTCGGGCTCGAAAACCTCGCGCTCATCCCCGGCACGGTGGGTGCGGCCCCGGTGCAAAACATCGGCGCCTACGGGCTCGAGTTGCAAGACCGCTTTCATTCGCTCGACGCCGTCGATCTGCACAGCGGCCAAGTGCACAACTTGGACGCGGCGCAGTGCCGCTTTGGCTACCGCGATTCGGTCTTCAAGCGCGAGCGCACCGGCGCACCGGGCCACGGGCTGGCTGGGCGCTGGCTCATCACGCGGGTGCGCTTTTGGCTGCCCAAGCGCTGGCAGCCGGTGCTGGGCTACCTCGAGTTGGAGCGCAAAGTGGCCGAGACCGGCCTAGAGCAACCCACGGCGCGGCAGATTTTTGACTGGGTGTGCCAAATCCGGCGCGCCAAGCTGCCGGATCCGGCCGTGATCGGCAACGCCGGCAGTTTTTTCAAAAACCCGCTGGTCAGCCGCGAGCAGTGTGCCGAAATCTGCACCCGCCACCCGGCCGTGGTGCACTACCCGCTGGCCGATGGGCGCGTCAAGCTCGCGGCCGGCTGGCTGATCGAGGCCTGCGGCTGGAAGGGCCAGACGCTGGGCCGCGCCGGCGTTTATGAAAAACAAGCGCTGGTGCTGGTCAACCGCGGCGACGCCTACCAGCCCTGCAGCGGCGCCGACGTCATGGCGCTGGCCACCGCCATCCAAGCCAGCGTGCATGAGCGCTTTGGTGTGCAACTCGAAATCGAACCTGAGCTGTGGTGAGCCCCGTCCCCTCCACCCCCGCGCCCGCATCTGCGGCCAATCTGGGCCCGGTGCTGCAAGACGGCGTGCGCCGGCGCGAGGCCTTCGGCTGGGCGATGTTCGACTTCGCCAATTCGGGCTACACCACGGTGGTCATCACGGCCATCTACGGCGCTTACTTCGTGGCCGGCATCGCCGGCGGCGCCGCTTGGGCCACGCTGGCCTGGACGGCGGCCTTGGCTTTTTCCAATCTGCTGGTGCTGCTCAGCGCCCCGGTGCTGGGTGCCTGGGCCGATGTGCACGCCGGCAAAAAAAGGCTGGCGGCGCTGACCACCATCGGTTGCGTGCTCACCACGGCGGCGCTGGGCTGGGTGGGGCCGGGCAGCGTGCTGCTGGCGCTGGCGCTGCTGGTGCTGTCGAATGCGTTTTTCAGCGCCGGCGGCAATCTGGTGGCGGCCTTTTTGCCCGAGCTCGCGCGCCCGCAGCGCCTGGGCACCCTGTCGGGCTGGGGCTGGGGCTTGGGTTACATCGGCGGTCTGCTGTGCTTGGCGCTGTGTTTGGCCTACATCACCTGGGCGCAGGCGCGCGGCCACACGGCCTCCGAGTTCGTGCCGGTCACCTTGCTCATCACGGCGGGCCTGTTTGCCCTCACGGCCCTGCCGTTTTTCATTTTGGTGCGCGAGCGCGCGCAGCCGCAAACGCGCTCTGGGGTCTCGGCTTGGGCGCAGGTGGCCAAGACTTGGCGGCAGTCGGCCCGTTATCAGGATATGCGCCGTTTCATCGTCTGCATCGTGTTTTATCAGGCCGGAATCATGACGGTGATCGCGCTGGCGGCCATCTACGCCCAAGAGGTGATGGGTTTTGACACCGCGCAGACGGTGATGATGATTTTTGTCGTCAACATCACCGCCGCCATCGGGGCGCTGGGTTTTGGCTACCTGCAAGACCGCATCGGCCCGGTGCGCGGCATTGCGCTCACGCTGCTGGGCTGGATAGCGATGGTGCTGGTGGCCTGGTCGAGCGAGAGCGCGGCCAGCTTTTGGGTCGCGGCCAATTTGGCCGGGCTGTGCCTAGGGGCAAGCCAGTCGGCCGGGCGGGCGCTGGTGGGCTACCTAGCACCGCCGGCGCAGCGCGCCGAATTTTTTGGGCTCTGGGGGCTGGCGGTGATGCTGGCCTCGATCGTCGGCCCGCTGACCTACGGGCTGGTGACTTGGCTCACCGGCGGCGACCACCGCACCGCCATGCTCGTCACCGGCCTGTACTTTGTCATCGGGCTGCTGCTGCTGCGCGGGGTCGATGCCGAGCGGGGCTACCGCGCGGCTTTGGCGCAGGGCTGATCGAGGTGCTCAGTTGCGGTGCGCCGTCCCTTGAGCGGCACAGCGCAGCACCGGATTCAGGGCCGTTTGCAGCTGCTGCACCACGGTGAGCAGGGGCCTAAAGGGCAGCCCGTTCTTCTTGAGAAAGGCCTGCCACAGCGCTTGGCGCGAATGATCGAGCCCGAACTCGTCTGTCAGCCCAACTGGCAAGGCGGCGGGCACCGCCATACCGCGCCGCTCAAAGGTGGCTTGGATTGCTTGGGTCAGCAAAACGGGGTCCAAAGTTTCACGCTCCAGCAGCACCGACAGATCAAGGTAATCCTTCACTCGGCTGTTGCTCATGCCCAGCAGTGCGATGGCGTGCAGCTTTTCGGCGACCACGGTGTACACGGGATAGGTTCGCAGACGCGGCGCAGGCAGGTCGTCAAGCAACACCGGATAGCTTGCCTCGATTGGGCCTGGCGTCACGGCGTCGCCGAAGCCGACGTCAATTTGCGTCTTGCAACGGGCTTTGGCCAGCTCGCCACTGATGAGGATGCGCGCACCGACGTAACCGGCGTCCTTGCGCAGCACCGTACCTGTGACCGAGCTCGGGTCGAACACGATGCCGTCGTTTGCCTCAAGCCCGGCGATGTCGCGCATGATTTGGGTGAGGGTAGGCAGATCGCTGGCGCCAAAGCCGAGCAGGTCGGCGTCGCGCGTGTGCCGGTGTGGCATGTCGTACCAGAGCGCGAACAGCAGCGCACCCTTGAGCAAAAAACGATCTGCGTAAGCAGACTGGCCCAGCCGGTAAAGCAGGCGCTCAAGCGCAAAACGCACCAACACCTGGTTGAAATCCACGCCTTGCGCTTGGGCGAACTTGAGCAGGCGGGCGCGCACCGAAGCTGCCCTGTCGTTCATTCGATGGCCTCTAAATAAGGGCGCATCACATTGGCTACGCGGCAGATTTTGGCGCAGCGCCACAGATCGTCCGCCGTTGCCTTGCGCTGGGCGCGGGCATCTTTAAGTGCCTCTAGCGCCACGTCGAGGCCGATCTGGTTGCGGTGCTTGAAGCAGTCCACGACCGTTTTGGCCACGCCAAAGACCCGCAGCTTGACGCCGTCGCGCAGGTGCTCTTCAACGCCGGTGGCGTAGGCTGCGGTGCTCATCTGCACCATTTTGAGCGGCGGGTAGTCGATCCGGGGCCGGTGGCTGCCGCGCGGCATGGCGATCCAGATTTGGCGCGGCAGTTGGGTCGTCAGCTCGTGAAATTGCAGCGCGCTCAGCAGGCAGAACACGGCTTGCGGCACCTTGGTGGCGATGGCCGCTAGGCTTTCGTGCTCTGAAGCCGGGTGACTGGGCAAGCGGTAGAGGCCGCGCCCAACCCGCTCCAGCAGGCCAGCGGCGCACAGGCGCGAGAGCGTGATCCGGGGCGCACCGATGGCATCCAGATCGCTGGCGCGCAGCAGCCCCTTGAGGCTGGCCAGATCGAGGGTGCGCTGGCCGTGGGTGTGGGCGGCTGGCATGGCGCGAGTATGTTCCTTTTTTTCGTCGAAAGCAATTTTTTGACGAAAAAACGCAACAATGCTGCCGCGCCCAGCCAGCCCCCGCCGCCTAGCGCTCCAAGCGCATGAAGTCGGTGCCCTGGCCCAGCGCCAGCAGGCCGCTGTCGGCGTAGATGCCGAGCTTGGCGCGGGTGTCGGCGATGTCGAGGTTGCGCATCGTCAGTTGGCCGATGCGGTCGCTGGGGCCAAAGGCGGCGTCTTCGACCTTTTCCATGCTCAGGCGCTCGGGTGCGTAGCTCAGATTCGGGCTGGCGGTGTCGAGGATCGAGTAGTCGTTGCCGCGGCGCAGTTCCAGCGTCACGCTGCCCGTGATGGCGCGCGCCACCCAGCGCTGCGCCGCTTCGCGCAGCATGATGGCTTGGGGGTCGAACCAGCGCCCTTGGTACAGCAGGCGCCCGAGCTTGCGCCCGTTGTCGCGGTACTGCTCAATCGTGTCCTCGTTGTGGATGCCGCTGAGCAGGCGCTCGTAGGCGATGTGCAACAGCGCCATGCCGGGGGCCTCGTAAATGCCGCGGCTCTTGGCTTCGATGATGCGGTTTTCGATCTGGTCGCTCATGCCCAGCCCGTGGCGGCCGCCGATGGCGTTGGCCTGCTCGAACAGCGCCACCAGCGAATCGAAGCGCTGGCCGTTGAGGGCCACCGGCACGCCTTCCTCAAAGGCCACCGTCACCTCTTCGGCCTGGATGGCGCAGTCTTCGCGCCAGAACGGCACGCCCATGATCGGATTCACGATGCGCACGCCGCTGCTCAAGTGCTCGAGGTCTTTGGCCTCGTGCGTGGCGCCCAGCAGGTTGCTGTCGGTGCTGTAGGCTTTTTCTACGCTCATTTTGTAGTCGAAGCCGTGCGCGATCAGGAACTGGCTCATCTCGGTGCGGCCACCGAGCTCGTCGATGAAGCGCTGATCCAGCCAAGGCTTGTAGATTTTGAGCGCCGGGTTGGTGAGCAGGCCGTAGCGGTAAAAGCGCTCGATGTCGTTGCCCTTGAAGGTGCTGCCGTCGCCCCAGATGTGGACCTCGTCGGCGCGCATGGCGGCCACCAGCAGGGTGCCGGTGACGGCGCGGCCCAGCGGCGTGGTGTTGAAATAGGTGTTGCCGGCGGTGCTGATATGAAAGGCGCCGGCTTGCAAGGCCGCCAGCCCTTCGGCCACCAACTGCGGCCGGCAGTCGATCAGGCGCGCGGCCAAGGCACCGTAGCCCAGCGCCTTGCGCGGAATGGCGTCGTAGTCGCTCTCGTCGGGCTGGCCTAGGTGGGCGGTGTAGGCGTAGGGCAGGGCGCCGTTGAGCTTCATCCACAGCAGCGCGGCCGAGGTGTCTAGGCCGCCCGAGAAGGCGATGCCGACCTTGAGGCCGACGGGCAGGTTTTGCAAAATGGTGGGCATGGGGTGGCGGGCGCGGCGGGTGTGGGTGAAAGGGCGGGTGGGCTGGCGGTGGGCTAGGGTGCTGCAGGACTGGGGGCCTAGGCTAGAACCGAAGCTGCAGCCTTTAAGCTTCAGGCAAAGTGGCAGATGTAGTGATAGGGCTGGTCGCTGACGCGAATCTGGAAGCTGGAATGGGCCGGCACGGCGAACGACTCGCCCGCAGCGCAATGCCGCCAAGCGCTGCTGCCCGCGAGCAGGTAGTCGCAGGCGCCGGCCACGCACTCCATCACTTCGGCGGCGCCGGTGTTGAAGGTGAGGGTGGCGGGCAAAATCACGCCCACCGATTTTTTGCTGCCGTCGGCCAGCCTCAGGCTGTGGCTGATGCATTTGCCCTCAAAATACACATTGGCTTGGGTTTGGACGGTCACGCCGTCGAATTGGGTGGTGGGCATAAAAGCGTCAAAAAACGTTGGGGGGTGCGGGCTCGCTGGCGGAACGCTGCGCTTGCAGCCGATTCTAATTCCAGCGCAGCAGCGGGCAGCAGCGGGCCATGCACGACAATCCTCGTCTTGGATTGGCTTTGCCCTTGGCCGTGCTTCCGCAGCCCCTATTGCTTCATTCCCCGCCCCCCGAACGCCATGACCGATCTTTGTCCCCCCGCCCCCACAGCGCCGCCCCAAAGCCTCGACCAGTGGCTGGCCCACTGCGAGCGCCTGCACCCCAAGAGCATCGAAATGGGCCTGGATCGTGTGCGCACGGTGATGCTGCGCATGAACGGCGGCCGTGGCATCGTGCCGCCGTGCCCGCTGATCACGGTGGCGGGCACCAACGGCAAGGGCTCAACCTGCGCCATGCTCGAATCGATCTACCGCCACGCCGGTTACCGCACCGCGCTCTACACCTCGCCGCACTTGGTGCGCTTCGAGGAGCGCGCCCAAGTGCGCGGCGAGCCGGTGGAAGCGGTGGCGCTGGCGGCGGCTTTTGCCGAAGTCGAGCGCGCACGCTTGGGCGAGGGCGGGCAGCCCGTGGTTTCTTTGAGCTACTTTGAGTTCAGCACGCTGGCCATCGTGCAGACGCTGGTGGCGGCGCAGCCCGAGGTGCTGGTGCTCGAGATCGGCATGGGCGGGCGGCTCGATGCGGTCAACCTGTGGGATGCCGACTGCGCCATCATCACCAGCATCGACCTCGACCACATGGAGTTTCTGGGCCCCGACCGCGAAACCATCGGGCTCGAAAAAGCCGGCGTCATGCGCAGCGGCCGCCCGGTGGTGGTGAGCGACCCGCTGCCGCCCACCAGTGTGCTGGAGCGCGCGCGCACGCTGGGCGCCGAGGTGCGGCGCATCGGGGTCGATTTTCAGTTCAGCGGCGACCGCCAGCAGTGGAGCTGGAGCGGGCGCAGCAAGCGCTACAGCGGCTTGGCCTACCCGGCCTTGCGTGGGGCCAACCAGTTGCAGAACGCGGCCGGGGCGCTGGCGGCCATCGAGGCCCTGCACCCGCGCCTGCCGGTCACGGCGCAGGCGGTGCGCAACGGGCTGGCGCTGGTGCAGTGGCCGGGGCGCTTTCAGATCGTGCCCGGGCAGCCGGTGCTGGTGCTCGACGTGGCGCACAACCCGCACTCGGTGGCGGCGCTGGTGCAAAACCTCGACGCCCAGGGCTACTTCCCACGCACGCACGCAGTATTTGGCGCCATGGCCGATAAAGACCTGGCGCCGATGCTCGAGCGCGCCGGTGCGCTGGTGGAGCACTGGTACTTCACCGATTTGCCCGGCCCGCGCGCCGCCAAGGCGGTTGATCTGCAGGCGCGCTGGCAGGCGCTGGCACCACGCCCGGGCAGCAGCGCCAGCACCCACGCCGATGCGCTGGCGGCGCTGGCCGCGGCCCGCGCCGCCGCCGACCCGGCTGATAGAATCGTGGTCTTTGGGTCTTTCCTCACGGTGGGGGCGGTGCTGGAGCACGGGGTGCCGCGTTTGGCGGCCCCACACTTGCCCACTTAAAGCCCCTGCCACAGCCTGAAGGCTGCCGTGCGCTGGCCCTTGGGGTGCAGGGGTAGGCCCGATTTTTTGCAACCCACGGTGACACAGCGGCTCATGTTCAAACTGCGTTCAGGCGGCAGCGGTGCCAACGCCCCAGCCCCGCCGCCCACCATCGAAACCTTGCGCCGGCGTGCGCGCCAGCGCCTGATCGGGGCCGGCATATTGGTGTTGGCGGGGGTGATCGGCTTGCCGCTGCTCTTTGACACCCAGCCGCGCCCGGTGCCGGTTGACATCGCGATCGAAATCCCAGACCGCCAGCCTGCCCAACCCTTGCCCGTGCAGCCGCCCACGCCCGCGCCTGCGACCGAGGCGGCACCGGCGGCGCCCCTTGCCGCCCCCGTCGCCCCCGTCGCCCCCGTGCCGGCCCCTGCACCCGCAGCAACAGCCCCTGCGCCAGCCACCGCGCCTGTGGCCGCCCCCGCCCCCGCCCCCGCCCCTGCACCCACACCCGCCGCCCCGGCCCGCCCGGCAACGCCCCTCGTACCCGCCCCCGTCCCCGCTCCTGCCCCCGCCGAGGCCAACCGCGCCCAAGCCATCCTCGAAGGGCGCACGCCCGCCGCCGCGCCAACGGCCACCCCAGCCACCCCCCAGCGCCTGGTGGTGCAAGTGGGCGCATTCGAGAGCGCCGAGCGCGTGCGCGAGGTGCGCCAACGCCTCGAGCGCGCCGGACTGGTCACCTACACCCACGTTGCGCAAACCCCCGACGGCCCGCGCACCCGCGTGCGCTTGGGGCCTTTTGCCAGCCGCGCCGAAGCCGAGCGCGCCGCCGAGCGCGTGCGCCAGCTCGGCCTGCCTGCCGCCATCCTCACGCTATGAGCCGTGGCTGCCGTCGATGTGTTTTTGCTGCTGCTGTTGCTGGCCTCGTTGCTGATCGGGGCTTGGCGCGGGCTGGTGTACGAGGTCTTGTCGCTCAGCGCCTGGGTGGCGGCGTTTTTTCTGGCGCAGTGGTGGGCCGCCGACGCCGCCGCGTGGCTGCCGCTGGCCGAGCTCGACCCGCCCTTGCCCTTTGCCATCGGCTTTGCGCTGGTGTTCGTGGCCTGCGTATTTGCCGGTGGTTTTCTGGCCTGGCTGTGCAAAAAAGGCATGGATCAAGTGGGCTTGCGCCCGGTCGATCGCACCTTGGGCGCGGCCTTTGGCGTGCTGCGCGGCGTCGTGGTTTTGCTGGCGCTCACCGTGCTGCTGCACCTCACGCCGCTGCACCAGCACCCGGCTTGGCAGCAGTCGCTCGGGGCCGGCTGGCTCTACAACGGTCTGGCCGCCCTCGAAGGCCTGATGCCGGTTTGGCTGGCGGCCCATTTCCCTTGATAACAACAGGATTCGTCGTATGTGTGGAATCGTAGGCGTGGCCAGCACGGCACCGGTCAATCAGCTGCTCTATGACGCCTTGTTGCTGCTGCAGCACCGCGGCCAAGACGCCGCCGGCATCGTCACCGAACAAGAGCGCAAGTTCTTCATGCACAAGGCCAAAGGCATGGTGCGCGACGTCTTTCGCACGCGCAACATGCGCGCGCTGCCCGGCAACCACGGTCTGGGGCAGGTGCGCTACCCCACCGCCGGCAACGCCTACAGCGAGGAAGAGGCGCAGCCCTTCTACGTCAACGCGCCCTTTGGCATCGTCATGGCGCACAACGGCAACCTCACCAACGCCCAGGCGCTGCGCCGCGACATGGTGCAGCTCGATCACCGCCACATCAACACCGACAGCGACTCCGAGGTGCTGCTCAACGTGCTCGCGCACGAAATCGGCCGCGCCGGCGCCCACGGCGCCTGGAGCACCGAGGCGCTGTTTGCCGCCGTGGCCGCCACGCAGCTGCGCTTGCAGGGCTCGTATGCGGTGGTGGCCCTGATCGCCGGCCACGGCCTGCTGGCCTTTCGCGACCCCTTCGGCATCCGGCCGCTGTGCATCGGGCGTGGCAAAGACGGCACCGTCATGGTGGCCAGCGAATCGGTGGCGCTCGAAGGCACCGGACACGATTTTTTGCGCGATATCGCCCCCGGCGAGGCGGTTTTTGTCGGCTTCGACGGCCAAATCCAGTCGCGCCAGTGCGCCGCCCAGCCGCGCCGCTACCCCTGCGTGTTTGAGTACGTCTATCTGGCCCGGCCCGACTCCACGCTCGACGGCATCTCGGTCTATCAGGCCCGGCTCAACATGGGGCACACGCTGGCCGAGCGCTTGCGCCTGCAGGTGCCGCTGGACGAAATCGACGTCGTCATCCCCATTCCCGAATCCAGCCGCCCGGCCGCCACCCAGCTGGCGCAGTTGCTGGGCAAGCCCTACCGCGAAGGCTTCGTAAAAAACCGCTACGTCGGGCGCACCTTCATCATGCCGGGGCAGGCGGTGCGCAAAAAATCGGTGCGCCAAAAGCTCAATGTGATCGGCAGCGAGTTCAAGGGCCGGCGCGTGCTGCTGGTCGATGATTCCATCGTGCGCGGCACCACCAGCCGCGAGATCGTGCAGATGGCGCGCGAAGCCGGCGCCGTCAAGGTCTATATGGCCAGTGCCGCGCCGCCGGTGATGTATCCCAACGTCTATGGCATCGACATGCCCACGCGCGACGAACTGGTGGCGCACGGGCGCACGCTCGAAGAAGTGCGCCAGATCATCGGCTGCGACGCCCTGATCTACCAGAGCGTGGACGACATGAAGCGGGCGGTGGGCTCGATCAACCCGGCGCTCGACGGCTTTGAGGCCTCGTGTTTCGACGGCGTGTACGTCACCGGCGACATCAGCGCCGACGACGTGAACCGCCTGCACGCGCAGCGCAGCGGCAGCGAAGAAGACGAGGCCGACAGCTCGCGCCTGTCGCTGCCCAATTCCCGCGAGCACTGAGAGGCTGGGAGGCAATCAGTCATGCCCGCCTTGACGCTCCAAAACACCGCCTGCGGCGTTGCAAATGCGCGCCGTAGCCCGCGCTACGGCTGTGCTTTGCGCCTTGCCGGCGGCGCTCATGAGCGCCCTTTCGAGCACGCCCAATTGCCTCCCAGCCTCTAATCCATGCCTAACACCCTACACCGCGACACGCTGGCGCTGCGCGTGGCCGTCGAGCGCAGCCTGCATGGCGAACACTCCGAGGCGCTGTATTTGAGCAGCGGCTTCGTGCAGCCCAACGCCGCCGCCGCTGCGCGCCGCTTTGCCGGTGATGAAGACGGCTACACCTACGGCCGCAGCGGCAACCCGACCGTGAGCAGCTTCGAGCAGCGCCTGGCGGCGCTCGAGGGCAGCGAGGCCGCGCTGGCCACGGCCTCGGGCATGGCCGCCATCACGCTGGTCTGCTTTGGCTTGCTCAAGGCGGGCGACCATGTGCTCTATTCGCAGTCCATGTTTGGCTCCACGCTCAAGCTGGTGGGCACCGAGTTTGCGCGCTTTGGCGTCGAATCCACCTCTGTGCCACAGACCGACCTGGGCGCTTGGGCGCGCGCCGTGCGTCCCAACACCCGGCTGCTGCTGGCCGAAACCCCCACCAACCCGCTCACCGAAGTCTGCGACATCGCCGCGCTGGCCGATATGGCGCACGCCGCCGGTGCTTGGTTGGCCGTGGACAACTGCTTTGCCACCCCGGCGCTGCAGCGCCCGCTCGAGTTTGGCGCCGACATCGTGCTGCACTCGGGCACCAAATACCTCGATGGCCAAGGCCGCGTCATGGCCGGCGCGGTCTGCGCCAGCGCCGAACTGATCCACCAGCGCCTGCTGCCGGTGCAAAAAAACACCGGCATGGTGCTCTCGCCCTTCAACGCCTGGGTGGTGCTCAAGGGCCTCGAAACCCTGAGCCTGCGCCTGCAGGCGCAAAGCGCACAGGCGCTGGCGCTGGCGCAGTGGCTGCAAGCACACCCGGCCGTGGCACGGGTGCACTACCCGGGCCTGGCCAGCCACCCGCAGCACGCGCTGGCCATGCGCCAGATGGGCGGCTGCGGCGGCGCCGTGCTGGCCTTTGAAGTGGCGGCCAGCAGCCCCGAGCAAGCGCGCGCGCGCGCCTTTGGTGTGCTCGATGCGCTCCAGGTGCTGTCGCTGTGCACCAACTTGGGCGACACCAAAACCCTGTGCGCGCACCCAGCCAGCACCTCGCACGGCAAGCTCAGCGAAGCGCAGCGCCAAGCCGCTGGCATCGTCCAAGGGTTGGTGCGCGTGGCCGTCGGGCTTGAGCACCTGCCCGACATCCAAGCCGACCTTTTGCGCGGCCTCGACCGCATCGACACCTTCCACCCATGAGCACCCCGCGCATCCGCACCCGTTTTGCCCCTTCGCCCACCGGCTTCATCCACCTGGGCAACATCCGCTCGGCGCTCTACCCGTGGGCCTTTGCCCGCGCCCAAGGCGGCGACTTCATCCTGCGCATCGAAGACACCGACCAAGAGCGCTCCAGCCAGGCCGCCGTCGATGTGATCCTGCAGGGCATGGCCTGGCTCGGGCTCGACTTCGACGAAGGCCCGTACTACCAGATGCAGCGCATGGCGCGCTACCAAGAGGTGCTGGCCGACATGCTCGCGCGCGGCTTGGCCTACCCCTGCTACATGAGCGTGGTCGAGCTCGACGCGCTGCGCGAGCGCCAGCTGGCGCACAAAGAAAAGCCGCGCTACGACGGCACCTGGCGGCCCGAGCCGGGCAAGGTCTTGCCCCCCATCCCGGCGGGCGTGCTGCCGGTGCTGCGCTTCAAAAACCCGATCGGCGGCGTGGTGGCGTGGGACGACAAGGTCAAGGGCCGCATCGAGATCGCCAACGCCGAGCTCGACGACTTGGTGATCGCCCGCCCGGCCCCGGCTGCAGAACCGGGCAGCGCAGAGTCCGCGCGCATCGGCGTGCCGACCTACAACTTCTGCGTCGTCGTCGATGACATCGACATGCGCATCACGCACGTTATCCGCGGCGACGACCATATCAACAACACCCCGCGCCAGATCAACATCCTGCGCGCCCTCGGGCACGAGCCGCCGGTCTATGCCCACCTGCCCACCGTGCTCAACGAGCAGGGCGAGAAGATGAGCAAGCGCAACGGCGCCAAGCCCGTCACCCAGTACCGCGACGAAGGCTACCTGCCCGACGCCATGCTCAACTACCTCGCGCGGCTGGGCTGGAGCCACGGCGACGACGAAATCTTTAGCCGCCAGCAGTTTTTGCAGTGGTTCGACCTCGAGCACCTCGGGCGCAGCGCGGCCCAGTTCGACGAAGCCAAGCTGCGCTGGGTCAACGCCCAGCACCTCAAGGCCCTGCCCGAGGCCGAGCTGGCGCCCTTGGTGGCCGAGCAACTGGCGCGCCGCGGCTTGATCGCCGACGAGCGCCTGCCAGCCATCTGCGCCCTATTCAAAGACCGCTGCGACACCACCGTGGCGCTGGCCGACTGGGCCGCCTGCTTTTACCGCGAGCCCCAGGTGGCGCCCGACGCGCTGGCCGAACACGGCGGGGCGGCGCTGCGCCCGGCGCTGGCGGCGCTGGCCGCCGAGCTGCAAAGCTGCGAATGGAGCCGCCCCGGCATCGCCGCCGCGCTCAAAGCCGTGCTGGCCGCGCACGGCCTCAAAATGCCGCAGCTCGCCATCCCGGTGCGTGTGCTCGTCATGGGCACCCCCAACACGCCCGCGCTCGACGCCGTGCTGGCGCTGCACCCGCGCGAAAAAGTTTTGCACGCCTTGCAAAAGGCCTAAAAACCTGTCTATAATTCGAGTCTTGCTGATGCACGAAGCGCAGAGCCATGGCTCTAAACCGAGTGCAAAAGTTGCAGCTCTCCAAAAGGGGGTATAGCTCAGCTGGGAGAGCGCTTGCATGGCATGCAAGAGGTCAGCGGTTCGATCCCGCTTACCTCCACCAAAGCGGGCTGCAACAGGTTTTACGGTAACAGTTTTCTAGGTTTGACCCTATCGTCTAGAGGCCTAGGACATCACCCTTTCACGGTGAGTACCGGGGTTCGAATCCCCGTAGGGTCGCCAACCGCACGGAGCGGTAGTTCAGTTGGTTAGAATACCGGCCTGTCACGCCGGGGGTCGCGGGTTCGAGCCCCGTCCGCTCCGCCAAATAGTACGCAATTCAAGCCGCAGCGCCTTTGGTCTGCGGCTTTTTTGCGCGCCCGTGGGTCGTAGAAGATTGCGCGGATTTCAGACTTCGCGCCGGCGTGCCAGGGGCGGGTTGCGCTCAAAGTAGGCCACGATGCCGCGCAGCATGGCGTCGGCCATCTGGTTTTGAAAGCGCGGGTCGCGCAGCCGGCGCTCTTCGTCGGGGTTGCTGATGAACGTGGTTTCGATCAGCAGGCTGGGGATGTCGGGCGCGCGCAGCACGGCAAAGCCGGCTTGTTCGACGCGCGGTTTGTGCAGGCGCCCGACACGGCCAATTTCGCGCAACATCACATCGCCCACGCGCAGGCTGTCGTTGATCTGTGCCGTGGTGCTCATGTCGAGCATGATGCGCTGCAACACCGTTTCTTGCTCGCGCAGGTTGACGCCACCCACCTTGTCGGCGGCGTTTTCGCGGTTGGCCATCCATTGGGCGGCAGCGCTGGTGGCGCCGCGCTCGCTGAGCGCAAACACGCTCGAGCCGCGCGGTCGTGGCGTAAAAAACGCATCGGCGTGCACGCTCACCAACAGATCGGCCTGCACCCGGCGCGCCTTTTGCACACGCACCCGCAGCGGCACGAAGTAGTCGCCATCGCGCGTCATGAAGGCGCGCAAGGTGTGGCCGTTGACTTGGGTGCGGTTGACGCGATCGCGCAGCTTGCGGGCCATCGACAGCACCACGTCCTTTTCGCGCGTGCCACCGGGGCCGATGGCCCCCGGGTCTTCGCCGCCGTGCCCGGCGTCGATGGCGACGACGATCAGGCGGTCGGCGCGGCCGCCGGTGCTGCCGCTGGGTGCAGCGCGTGGCCGGCTTGCACCCGAGGCGGTTGCGGTGGGGGGCGTGGGCGCAGCAGGGGGCTGGCTGGTCTGCGCCTGGGCTGAGGGGGCTGAAGGTGCTGACGGGGCAGCTGCTGCCGTACGCGGGCCCGTCGGGGCTGACGGTGCGGCAGCCGGAGGCGGGGGCAGCCTGATGGTTCCTAGGCTGGGCGCAGCGGCGCGCTGGTCGGCGGGCAAACGGGCAATCAGCTCGCCCAGCGGGTCGGGGGCGCTGGATGCAGCGGGCGCAGCGGGTGCCAGCGCTGGCGCGCCGTCGCTGGGGGCGCCAGCGGCTGCCGTGGCGGGGTCGTTGAGCTCGCGCAGCCGCTGCGCGATCAGTTCATCCAGCGGGTCGCGCGCTTGCACCGGGTACAGATCGAGCACGAGGCGGTGCTGGAACGCGGCCACGGGGCTGAGCTGGAACACCTGCGGGTTGATCGGGCGCTTCAAGTCCACCACCAGCCGCACCACCCTAGGGGCGTGCTGCCCGACGCGAATCGCGGCCACGTTGGGGTCGTCGGGGCGCACCTTGCCGGTGATCTGCTGCACCATCGGGGCCAACTCGATGCCCTCGAGGTCCAGCGCTACCCGGGGTGGGTCGGTCATGAAGTGCGGCGTGGCTTGCAGCGCGGCGTCGGATTCGATCGTCAGGCGGGTGTAGTCGGGCGCCGGCCACAGGCGCACGGCCACGATGGTGGCGCCCCAAGCCAGCTGCGGTGCGCCCAGCGTGAGCACCAAGCTCGAGCCCAGCCACTGCAGGGCGCTGCGGCGCCTCATGCCTGCAACGCCTCCAGCAGGCGCACACCCAGCGCACTGCGCGCACGCAACTGCAACCGGCGGCTGTCGTCGGCCAAGGTTTCGAGGTGCAGTTCGAGGTCGGGCATGGGCAGCATTCCAGCGGCTTTTTGGGGCCACTCTACCAGCTTGAGTCCGGGTTGTGTAAAAAGTTCACGCAGTCCCGCATCTTCCCACTCTTGAGGGTTGATTAATCGATAAAAATCCGCGTGCACGGCCTCCAAGCCGGCGCCCCAGCGCGGGCCCGTTTCGAGGGGGTAGGTCTCGACGATGGCGTAGCTGGGGCTTTTGATGCGGCCCTGCACACCCAAAGCGCGCAGCAGATGGCGCACAAAGGTGGTTTTGCCGCTGCCCAGATCGCCGTAGCAGTGCAAGTGCGCCTGTCCGATCTGCTCGCAGGCGGCCAGCCGGGCAGCGAGCGCGGCGGTGGCGCTCTCGTCGGCCAGCAGCAGGGTCGTGCAGGCCAGTGGCTGCGCAGCCGGGGCTGGGCTTCCTACAATCGCTGGGTTATGTTCGATGCGGCTCAATTCGTCACACAAATACAAGGCTGGGGCCGGGAGTTGGGATTTTCGCAAATCGGCGTGGCCAGCGTCGATTTGGCCAGCGCCGAAGACGGGCTGCGGCGCTGGCTCGAGGCCGGGTTTCACGGCGAGATGGGTTACATGGCCGCGCACGGCCTCAAGCGCGCCCGCCCGGCCGAGCTGGTGCCCGGTACCCTGAGCGTGATCAGCGCCCGCATGGATTATCTGCCCAGCAGCCACGGGCCCGATTGGCGTGAGCAAGAATGGCAGGGTTTGCACCAGCCTTTGCAGGGCAGCGTGGCCTTGTATGCCCGGGGGCGCGACTACCACAAGGTGCTGCGCCAGCGGCTGCAGCGGCTGGCCCAGCGCATCGAGCAGGGCTTGCTGGAGCAGGGCTTGCAACAACAGGACTTGCAAGAGCAGGGCGCTCCCGCAGCGGCTGCGCCGAGCGCCAACGGCACGGCTGAGCCAAGCGCCAACGGCGCGGCTGCGCCCCCCAACAGCGGCGCGGCGCTGCAGCACCCTGTCAGCTGGCGTGTGTTCACCGACTCGGCGCCGGTGCTGGAGGTCGAGCTGGCGCAGCGCAGCGGCCTAGGCTGGCGCGGCAAACACACGCTGGCCCTGAGCCGCGACGCCGGTTCGATGTATTTTTTGGGCGAGATTTTCCTCAACTTCGAACTGCCCCCCAGCGCCGCAGTCAGCAGCCACTGCGGCCACTGCCGCGCCTGCCTCGATGTGTGCCCGACGCAGGCCATCGTAGCCCCGTACCGGCTCGATGCGCGCCGCTGCATCGCCTACCTCACCATTGAACACGCCGGGACTATTGCACCCGAGCTGCGGCCCCTGATCGGCAACCGCATCTATGGCTGCGACGACTGCCAGCTGGTGTGCCCGTGGAACAAGTACGCCCAGCGCGCCCGCGTGCCCGATTTCGAGCCGCGGGAGCCGCTGCAAGCGCCCGAGTTGTTGCGCGTCTGGGGCTGGAGCCAAGCGGACTTCGAGCGCCACACCGAAGGCACCCCGATCCGGCGCATCGGCCACGAGCGCTGGCTGCGCAACGTGGCGGTGGCGCTGGGCAACGCGCTCGCCAGCGGCCGGCTCGAGCCAGAGCAAGCAGCAGCCGTGCAGGCGGCGCTGGCCAGCCGACTCGAAGATACCAGCGCCTTGGTGCGCGAGCATGTGCGCTGGGCATTGGTGCCGGAAAGAGGAATCGAACCCCCGACCTTCTCATTACGAATGAGCTGCTCTACCGACTGAGCTATTCCGGCTTGTGGGCGGCGCGCCGGCGTCGGCCACCCAGCTTTTGATTATATTGCCTCGGGCTGGGTGCAGACTGGCTGGCTGCAGGCTTGCCGTGTGCCCAGCGCGGCGGGCGTTGGGCTGTGCACCGGGGTTCAATGCACCCGCATCCCCGGCTCGGCACCCGGCCAGGCTTGCAGCAGGTACAGGCCGGGGCGGGCTTCGGGGTCGGCGTGCGCGGCCGAGAGCACCATGCCTTCGCTGACGCCAAATTTCATCTTGCGCGGCGCTAGGTTGGCCACCAGCACAGTGAGTTGGCCCACCAGCTGTTCGGGCTGGTAGGCGCTGGCGATGCCCGAAAAGACGTTGCGCAAGCGGCCCTCGCCGGCGTCGAGGGTCAGGCGCAGCAGCTTGGTCGAGCCGCTCACGGCCTCGCAGGCGACGATGCGCGCGATGCGCAGATCGACTTTGGCGAAGTCATCGATGCCGATCGGCGGGGCGATGGACTCGCCGCCGGGCAGCGGGGCGTGGGGGTCGCGCTCGGTGGGGGGGGCGTGGGGCGTGGTGGCGTGGGTGGCTTTGGACGCTGTCGGCGCCGCCGAGGCAGCAGATGCCGCTGGCGTGCTGGGCTCGAACAATTCTTGCAGCCGCTTGGCGTCCACGCGCTGCATTAGGTGCTGGTAGGTGCCGATGGTGTGGCCGGGGCCCAAGGCCGTGGCGGCGTTGGCCCAGTCGAGCGGCGCGCAGCGCAAAAAGGCTTCCACCTGCGCCGCCAGCACCGGCAGCACCGGTTTGAGCAGCGCCGTCAGCACGCGGAAGCACTCGATGCAGGTGCTGCACACGTCTTGCAGCCGCGGCGCGCAGTCGGGCTGGCGGGCCAGTTCCCAGGGCTTGTTTTGATCCACGTATTCGTTCACGCGGTCGGCCAGCGCCATGGTCTCGCGGATGGCTTTGCCGTACTCGCGTTCGGCCAGCAGCTCGGCAACCGCCGGCACGGCGCGCTGCAGGCCGTCGAGCAGGGCTTCGCCATCGGGGGCCAGCGGCCCCAAGCGGCCGTCAAAGCGCTGGGCCAGAAAACCGGCGGCGCGCGAGGCGATGTTGATGTACTTGCCGACCAGGTCGGAGTTGACGCGGGCGACGAAGTCTTGCGGGTTGAAGTCCACGTCTTCGTTGCGGCTGCTGAGCTTGGCCGCCAGGTAGTAGCGCAGCCACTCGGGGTTGAGGCCGAGTTGCAGGTATTTGAGCGGATCGAGCCCGGTGCCGCGGCTCTTGCTCATCTTCTCGCCGCTGTTGAGGGTCAGAAAGCCGTGCACGTAAATCGCGCTGGGCACTTTGCGGCCCGAAAAATGCAGCATCGCCGGCCAAAACAGGCTGTGGAAGGTGATGATGTCTTTGCCGATGAAGTGCACCTGCTCGACCGCCGGGTCGGCCAGAAACTGCTCAAAGCTCTGCGCCGTGCGCGAGGCCGGATGCCAGTGCGCAGCCGCCTGGCCGCTCTCGAAATGGTGCTTGAGGCTGGCTAGGTAGCCCACCGGGGCATCGAGCCAGACGTAGAAGTACTTGCCCGGCGCGTCCGGGATCTCGATGCCGAAGTAGGGCGCGTCGCGGCTGATGTCCCAGTCGCCCATTTTGGCTTGGCCGTCGTCGCCGGGGGCGAGCCATTCGCTGATTTTGTTGAGCACCTCGGGCTGCAAGCGCCCGGGGGTGTTGGTCCACTGGTCGAGGAACTCGAGGCAGCGCGGATCGGAGAGCTTGAAAAAGAAGTGCTCCGACTGGCGCAGCAGCGGCGTGGCCCCCGACAGCGCCGAGTAGGGCGCGCGCAGCTCGGTCGGGGCATAGACGGCACCGCAGGCTTCGCAGTTGTCGCCGTACTGGTCGGGCGCGCCGCACTTGGGGCAGATGCCCTTGATGTAGCGGTCGGGCAGGAACATGTTTTTCTCGGGGTCGAAAAACTGTTCGATGGTGCGGCTCTCGATCAGCCCGGCGGCCTTGAGGTCGAGGTAGATGCGCTGCGCCAGTTCGTGGTTTTCGGGGGCGTCGGTGCTGTGCCAGTGGTCGAAGCGGATGTGAAAGCCCTCGAGGTAGGGCGCGCGCCCGGCGGCGATGGCGGCGACGAACTGCGGCGGCGTCTGGCCGGCTTTTTCGGCGGCGATCATGATCGGCGCGCCGTGGGCGTCGTCGGCGCAGACGAAATGCACCTCGTGCCCGTGCAGGCGCTGCGAGCGCACCCAGATATCGGCCTGGATGTACTCCATGATGTGGCCGATGTGGAAGGCGCCGTTGGCGTAGGGCAAGGCGGTGGTGACGAAGAAGCGGCGCTGGGTCATGGGGCAAGGCAGTGGGCGGGCAAGCGGTTGATTTTAACGGCCACCATCTGCTTTGGGCTTTTGCCTTTGCGGTCCGGCGCTGTGCGCCCGGGTCACGTCGAGGCGCCGAATGTCGCGCGACAGCAGCCCGAGCAGCACCAGGCAGCCGCCGGTGACGCCCATGAAGATGAACAGGCCGCGGATGCCCAGCAACTCGCCCACCGGCGCCGCCAGCGCCAGCCCGATCGGGGCCGCCAGCGCCACCACCGTGGTCATGAGCGACAGCGCCCGGCCCTGCAAATGGTTCGGGATGGTGGTCAAGAGCAGCGTCGAGAGCGGTGCGTTGCCGATGATGTAGAAAAACCCGCTCAGCGTCCAAGCCACGACGGCCAGCACAAACCAGTCGCGCTCGGGCAAGGCCGTGGCGGCCAGCATGAAGCACGACAGGGCAAAACCGGCGATCACCCAGCGGATGTGGCGCTTGGGCGCAATCGCGGCCACCACCAGCCCGGCCACGATCATCGCCACCCCGGCCAAGCCTTCCATCAGCGCCACCTCGGCCGGGCCGCCGCCAAAGTGGTTGCGGATCAGCAGCATCACCAGCGTAAACGAGGGCATCACCACCATCACCACCAGCGCCAGCAGGGCGTACAGTTTGCGCAGCCCCGGCACCGACCACACGGCCCTGAAGCCCTCGACGAAATCGCGCCGCAGGGTGTCAAAAAAACCGTGTACGCGCTGTTTGGGTCGCTGCGGCTGCGGGATGGTGAACAGCAGCAGCGGGATGATGCCCAAAAAGGCGGTGAACACGTCGATGCTCAAGGCCCAACCGATGGGCAGGATGCTGATGGCAAAAGCGCCCAAGGGTGCTGCGGCCACGGTCATGATGCCGGTCAGGCTTTGGTTCAGGCCGATGGCGCGTGGCAGAAAATGCGCGGGCACCAGATTGGCTAGGCTGGCCACCGCCGCTGGGTACTGGATCGCTTGCAGCGAACCCCGGATGAAGACCATGACGAATACGTGCCAGATTTCGATGCGCCCGGTCAAAAAGAGCACGATCAGCAGCACCATGCACAGCGCGCCCAGGGTGTCGGCGGCGATCATCAACAGGCGCCGGTTGTAGCGGTCCGCCAGCACGCCGCCGATGGGGCTGAGCAGCGCGTAGGGCAGCAGGGCCAAGATGCCGGCCATGGCCAGCATCGAGACGCTGCCGGTGGTGTCGGTGATCCACCACAGCAGCACGAACTGCGTCATGGCCGAGCCGATCAGCGACACCGCCTGACCCAAAAAAATCGACCAGTAGCGCAGCTTCCAGCGCGGGCCGGGGTCGTAGCCGGTGGGTGCGGCCGCAGCGTCTGGAAGCGGGCTGGGTGTCATGCTCGAGCGCTTGGGCCGGGGTTGCCGCAGCTATGAGGGCCGCCCCGGCTGTGGCCGGCCCGCAGCGGTGGGCCGGGTGGACGAAGTATGGGGCGCTCGCTTAACGCAGGTCGGCGGCCAGCACTTGCACGATGCGCTGCGCCACCGCCGCCGGGGCGGGCTGGCCGGCGGCGTCGAGCACCGAGACCGTGCTGCGGTTGTCGGTGCTGCGCACCACGATGCGGTAGCGCTCCGGCGCCGCCGCCGCTTGCGCGCGCGCACCACCAAAAATACGGCCCAAGAAGCCCGGTTCAGCGCGCGCCGGGGTGGCATCGGGGGCCACGAAGCGCACAAAGTACAGGCCCTGGGCGCGGTCGCGGTCTTCGACCGTGAAGCCGGTGCGGTCGAGCGCCAGCCCGACGCGGCGCCAAGCGCGGTCGAAGCCTTCGTCGAGTTGCAGCACCGGCAGGTTGTTGACCGTTTCGATGCGCGACAGCGGTTGCGCCGGGGTGGCGGCGGCCACTAGGGCCTGCGCCTGCTCTTGCGTCACGCCCAGTTGCACCATGAGCCGGCGCAAAAATTCGGCTTCGAGTTCGTGGTTGGTGGGGCGCGGCTGCCACAGGGTGCTGTCGCGGCGCTCGTTGAAGACTTCGATCATGCCGCGGTGGCTGATGAAGATTTCGGTGCCGCCATCGGCGCGGCGCTCGAGCCGGGTGCGAAAGCGGTCGCGCTCGCCGGTGGAGTACAGGGTGTCGAACAGGCGCCCGAGGGTGGCGCGGATGATGTCTTGTGGGATCTGGGCGCGGTTTTCGGCCCAGTCGGTTTCCATCAGACCCAGTTGTTGCTGATCGAGGGTGAGGAGGAAGCCGTTGGCCTGCCAAAAATCGCGGATCGGGCTCCAGAGCTGCTCGGGGGGGCGGTTGACCACCAGCCAGCGCTGGTCGCCAGCGCGCTCGATGCGCACGTCGCCCACTTGCACCGTCGCCGTGGGTAGGGCTGCGGCCCCGGGTTGCGGGAGCTGAAAACCAGCCGCCGTCACGGCGGTGGTGCCGGGGGCCACAAAGCGGCTATCGCGCTGCAACTGCGTCAGGTCGGGTGGCACCTCGAGGGTGGCGGCCGGGCGGGCGCTGCGGTAGTCGATGCGGTCTTCTTGCAGCACCGAGCAGCCGCTGGCCAGCAGCGCCGTGATGACCAAGGCGCTGCCGGTCAGGGCCGTGGTGGCAAGGGCGGGGCGGCGGTGTGGGGTCTGGGCGATCGGATTCATGGCGGGTGTCTGGTGCGGGCGGTCGGGTTCGGGGCGGGTCGGGGCAGAGTGGGGCGCGCGTGAAGGGCTTGAGCTTACAGCAAGCCGGCTTCGTGCAGGGCTTGTTCGACCACGCTCTGGCTGGCGGGGGTGAGGGGGGTGAGCGGCAGGCGCAGGGTGGCGCCACAGCGCCCGAGGCGCTCGAGCGCCCACTTGACCGGGATCGGGTTCGGTTCGATGAACAACTGTTTGTGCAGCGGCAGCAGCTGCATCTGCAATGCCATGGCGCGCGCCACGTCACCGGCGCAGGCGGCGGCGCAGAGCTCGTGCATGAGGCGCGGGGCCACGTTCGCGGTCACGCTCACGTTGCCGTGGCCGCCGCACAGCATCAGGGCAACGGCGGTGGGGTCGTCGCCCGAATAGATGCCAAAGCCGGCCGGTGCTTGGCGGATCAGCCACTGGGCGCGCTCGATGTTGCCGCTGGCTTCTTTGATGCCAAAAATACCCGGCAGTGCAGCCAGCCGCAGCGCGGTTTCGGGTTGCAGGTCGGCCACCGTGCGCCCGGGCACGTTGTAGAGCATGATCGGCAAATCGCCACAGGCTTCGGCGATGGCCTTGAAGTGCTGGTACTGGCCTTCTTGGGTCGGTTTGTTGTAGTAGGGCACGACTTGCAGCTGGAAGTCGGCCCCGACCTCGCGCGCATAGCGCGCCAGCGCAATCGCTTCGGCGGTGGAGTTGGCGCCGCAGCCGGCCAGCACCGGGCGCCGGCCAGCGGTTTGCTCGACCGCCACGCGGATGATCTCGCAGTGCTCTTGCACGCTCACGGTGGGCGACTCGCCAGTGGTGCCGACCACGCCGATGCAGTCGGTGCCTTCGGCGATGTGCCAGTCGATCAGGCGGCGCAAAGCCGGGTAGTCCACGCTGCCATCGGGGTGCATGGGGGTGACCAAGGCCACGATGCTGCCAGTGATCGGTGTCGTCATATGCGGTGTGGGGTGCAAAAGCGGTGGGTCAAGCGCGCATTCTACCCAGCCGCGCGCATTGCCGGTGCAGAGCCGTTGCGACACGCCCTAAACTCAAAAACTGCCAAACAACGTGCCCAGCGTGATCAGCACCACCAGCGCCACCAAGGGCACGGCCATGGCAGTCATTGCCAGATCGGGGTAGGCCTGCCGGTGCGTGAGGCCGCAGATGGCCAGCAAGGTAATCACGGCGCCGTTGTGCGGCAAGGAATCGAGCCCGCCGGTGGCCACGGCGGTGACGCGGTGCAGCAGTTCGGGGCTGATGCCGTGCGTCTGCGCCATGGCCATGTAGGTGTCGCCCAAGGTGGACAGCGCAATGCTCATGCCGCCCGAGGCGGAGCCGGTCATGCCGGCCAAAATGTTGACGGCAATAGCCAGCGAGATCAAGGGGTTGTCGCCGCCCAGCATCACCACCGAGTCGCGGATCAGGACAAAGGCGGCGAGCGAGGCGATCACGGCGCCAAAACCAACCAAGCTGGCGGTGTTGAAGATCGGCAGCAGCGCAGCGTTGGCGCCGCAGTCCATGCTGAGCGTGAGCTTGGGCAGGCGGCGCCAGTTGATGGCGATGAGCACGATGATCGACAGCGTCAGGGCGGCGATGATCGACCAGATGCCGCGCACTTGGTCGATGTCGGTCTCGCCGTAGAGCGGCAGCGCCAGAAAACCGGTGTCCATGCGCGGGATCAAGACAAAAGTAAACAGCAGGTTGATGGCGATCACCAGCACCAGTGGCAACACCGCCACCCAGGCTGGCGGCGCGCCGACAGAGGGGCGTTCGGGGCTGATCTCCATGACGTCGAAACCCTCGCCGGCGGCGCGTTCGCGCATGGCTTTGTCGGGCGTGACCGGGTCGTCAGCGTGCACGCCGTAGCCCTCGGCGGCGAGCTGGCGCGCGCGGTACTCGAGCCACAGCATCCCGAGGACAAACATCACCAGCGCGGTGATCAGGCCCAGCCCCGGCGCAGCGAAGGGCGTGGTGCCGAAAAACGGCATCGGAATCGCGTTCTGGATCGCGGGCGTGCCCGGCAGCGCCGTCATGGTGAAGGTGAAGGCGCCCAGCGCGATCGTGGCCGGCATCAGGCGCTTGGGGATGTTGGCCTGGCGAAACAGCGCCGCCGCGATGGGGTAGACCGCAAACGCCACCACAAACAGCGACACGCCGCCATAGGTCATGACCGCGCACGACAGCACCACGGCCAAGATGGCGCGCTGGCTGCCAAGCAAGCCGATGATGGCGTTGGCCATGACCTTCGCGCTGCCCGAGTCTTCCATCAGCTTGCCAAAAATGGCGCCGAGCAGAAACACCGGAAAGTAGAGCGCGATAAAACCCGCCGCTGAACCCATGAAAACCTGGCTGTAGCTGGCCAGCACCGGGCCATCGAGCGTGGCGACGACGGCAAAGGTGGCCAGCGCCGGCGCCAAGATCAGCAGGCTGATGCCCCGGTAGGCCAAATAAATCAGCAGGCCCAGGGTGATGAGGATGATCAGGATATCAAGCATGGATGGGATTCATGTGGGGCCAAGCGTGGGTGCGGCAACAGGCAAAGACGCACGGTTCGCAACCGCGCGTTGGGTGGATGCTAAGCGGAATCGGGTGACGCGGGTGTGACAAGGCGCTGGCGGCGGCGCCAAGCCCGCTAGGGGCGAGCAAGTTGCGGCCTCGGTGGGCGCAGTGGGTGCCTCAAAAGCACAGCCAGACCTGATTGGCCAGCTTGAGCATGAAGTCGGGGTAGGTGTAGAGGCTGAAGGTGAACCACAGCAGCGCGCAGGCCGCCAATCCGATGAGCGCGCGCAGCAGCAGCGTTTTCATGTGGGCGCTCCTTGCAGGCGCTGCGGGCCGCGCCGGATCGGCTGCTCGTTGATCGGCAAATTGACCACCGCCGCCAGCACACCCAGCCCGATGGCCAGCAGCCAGACCACGTCGTAGCTGCCGGTCTGGTCGTAGAGCAGGCCGCCGAGCCAGACGCCCAAAAAGCTGCCGATCTGGTGGCTGAAAAACACGAAGCCGCCGAGCATCGACAGGTGCGCGACGCCAAAAATCTGCGCCACCAGCGCGTTGGTCGGCGGCACGGTCGAGAGCCACAGCAGGCCCATGACGGCGGCAAACACATAAACGCTGGCGGGCGTGAGCGGCGCCAGCAAAAACAGCGTGATGGCCAGCGAGCGCGCCAAATAGATGAAGGCCAGAATTTTGCGCTTGGCCAGCCGTTGCCCGAGCGCGCCGGCGATGTAGGTGCCAAAGACGTTGAAGAGCCCGATCAGCGCCAGCGCGTAGCTGGCCACGTGGGGCGCGAGGCCAAAGTCTTTGAGGTAGCTGGGCAGGTGCACGCCGATGAACACGACCTGAAAGCCGCACACGAAGTAGCCCGCCATCAGCAGCTGAAAACTGCGGTAGCGCGCCGCTTCGCGCAGCGCCTGCATGATGCTTTGTTCGCGCACCACCGGCGCACCGCCAGCGCCCAGCACCGGCTCGCGCAAGCCCCAGGCCAGCGGCGCGATCAGCAGCACCACGGCGGCCAAAATCAGCAGCGCCTCTTGCCAGCCAAAGCTCAGAATCAGCCAACCCTCGACCGGCACCAGCAAAAACTGGCCAAACGAGCCCGCCGCCGCCGCCACGCCCATGGCCCACGAGCGGCGCTCGGCCGGCACCTGGCGGCCGATCACGCCGTAGATCACGGCAAAGGTGGTGCCGGCCTGGGCCGCCCCGATCAGCAGCCCGGTGGTGAGCACAAACAAGAATGAAGTCTGCGACAGCGCCATGCCCACCAGCCCGAGCGCGTAGAGCACGGCCCCGGCCACCAGCACCTTGAAGGCGCCAAAGCGATCCGCCAGCATACCGGCAAAAATGCCGAACACGCCCCAAGCCAGGTTTTGAATGGCGATGGCAAAGGCAAAGGTCTCGCGCGTCCAGCCCTGCTCGGCGGTGATCGGCAGCAGCCACAGGCCAAAGCCGTGCCGGATGCCCATCGACAGCATGACGATCGCCGCGCCACAGAGCAGCACTTGCAACATCGACAAACGCGGGGCCATGGCGGGGGCGGGTTCAGTCATACGGGCAAATGTAACCAATTATTGCGCGGCTTGCAGGGCAGCAAGGGCCGCAAGGTGTTTTGCGCCAGCCTCTCTACAATCCGCCCCCATGCCTGCCCCCACTGCCCCACGCGCGCCGGCCACGGCTGGCGCCTATGCCGAAAGCTCGATTCGTGTCCTCAAGGGTCTGGAGCCGGTGCGCCAGCGCCCTGGCATGTACACCCGCACCGACCACCCGCTGCACATCGTGCAAGAGGTGATCGACAACGCCGCCGACGAGGCGCTGGCCGGTTTTGGCCGCAGCCTGCGCCTGACCCTGCACGCCGACGGCTCGGTCAGCGTCGAGGACGACGGGCGCGGCATCCCGCATGGGCTGCACCCGGAAGAAAACGCGCCGGTGCTGGAGCTGGTGTTCACGCGCTTGCACGCGGGCGGCAAGTTTGACAAAGGGCAGGGCGGGGCCTACCGCTTTTCGGGCGGGCTGCACGGGGTGGGCGTGAGCGTGACCAATGCGCTGGCGCGGCGGCTCGAGGTTTGCAGCCAGCGCGACGGGCAGCAAGCGCGCATGGTGTTTGCCGACGGCGCGGTGCTCGAGCCGCTGCAACTGCGGCCGCTGGCCAGCGGCGAGCGGCGCAGCGGCACCACGGTGCGCGTCTGGCCCGATGGCCGCTACTTCGACAGCCCGGTGCTGCCGCGGCCCGAGCTGCTGCACCTGCTGCGCAGCAAGGCGGTGCTGCTGCCGGGCCTGAGCGTGACCCTGCACGACGAAGCCACCGGCCAGAGCCAGCACTGGCAGTACCAAGGCGGCCTGCGCGACTACCTGCTGCAAAGCCTGGGCAGCGAGCCGCTGATCCCGCTGTTCGAGGGCAGCGGCAGCGCCGACGCCAGCCACGAGAGCTTTGCCGAGGGCGAGGGCGCGGACTGGGCGGTGGCCTTCAGCGAAGACGGGGCGCTGCTGCGCGAGAGCTACGTCAACCTGATCCCGACCAGCGCCGGCGGCACCCACGACAGCGGCTTGCGCGACGGGCTCTACCAGGCGGTGCGCGGCTTCATCGAGCTGCACGCGCTGCTGCCCAAGGGCGTGCGCCTGCTGCCCGAAGACGTGTTTGCGCGCGCCAGCTACGTGTTGTCGGCGCGCGTGCTCGATCCGCAGTTTCAGGGCCAGATCAAGGAGCGCCTGAACTCGCGCGACGCGCTGCGGCTGGTGAGCGCCTTCGTGCGCCCGGCGCTCGAGCTGTGGCTGAACCAGCACGTGGAGCACGGGCGCAAGCTGGCCGAACTGGTGATCCGCGCCGCCCAGAGCCGCCAGCGCGCCAGTCTGAAAGTGGAAAAGCGCAAGGGCTCGGGCGTGGCCGTGCTGCCGGGCAAGCTCACCGACTGCGAAAGCCGCGACCTGGCGCGCAACGAGCTCTTTCTGGTCGAAGGCGACAGCGCCGGCGGCAGCGCCAAGATGGGGCGCGACAAAGAATGCCAGGCGGTGCTGCCGCTGCGCGGCAAGGTGCTCAACACTTGGGAGGTCGAGCGCGAGCGCCTGTTTGCCAACAACGAAATCCACGACATCGCCGTCGCCATCGGCGTCGATCCGCACGGGGTGCAGGACGGGTCGCCTGGGGACAAGGTGCTTAGCGGTGCCGGGCCGTCCCAAGCCGCGAGCGCCCCCTCGGGGGGCAGCGCAGCCCGCACAGCGGGCGAGCGTGGGGGTTCAGACGTACTCAGTGGGCTGCGCTACGGCAAGGTGTGCATTTTGGCCGATGCCGACGTCGATGGCTCGCACATCCAGGTGCTGCTGCTGACGCTGTTTTTGCGTCACTTCCCGGCCCTGATCGAGGCCGGCCACGTCTATGTGGCGCGCCCGCCGCTGTACCGCGTCGATGTGCCGGCGCGCGGCAAAAAACCGGCCACCAAGGCCTACGCGCTCGACGAGGGCGAGCTCGAGGCGATTCTGGACAAGTGCGCCAAAGACGGCGTGGCGCGCGCGCGCTGCAGCATCAGCCGCTTCAAGGGCCTAGGCGAGATGAACGCCGAGCAACTGTGGGACACCACCCTCAACCCCGACACGCGCCGGCTGCTGCCGGTGCGTCTGGGCGCCTTTGACGCCGCCGCCACCGCCGAGCGCATGACGCAGCTCATGGGCAAGGGCGAGGCGGCGGCGCGGCGCGCCCTGCTCGAGCGCTGGGGCGACGCGGTGGCGATCGACGTTTGATAGATGGTCTGATTGACGCCTGAGTCTCAAGCGCCCTCGGGTGCCGGTCGGCCGCTGTCGCTGCAGGCCAGCATGGTGTCGGCCTTGACCCACTGCTGCAGCAGGCGGCGCAGGTGGCTGAGGTCGTCGAGCAGGCCGTCGGCGCGTTCGGCCTCGATCTGCTGCGCCACCACCGCCGACAACAGGCTGGCTTTGCCGTGCTGATACATGCGCTCAAACTCGGCCAGTTCGGCCGCGTTGCTGCTGCACGGCGCGCTCAGGCAGGTGCGCGCCGCGGCCAGCATCGGTGGCAGGGCTTCGGGCGGGTTGGCCGCTGCAGCTGCAGCGGCCAAGCGCTGGGCGCTGGCGACCATGCGCCCGGCCTCGTCGAAGTAGCGCGTGGCACGCAGGCACAGCGTCAGGTCGTCCGAGACTTGGCGCGGCATGCGCGCGGCGCGCAGGCTGGCGATGTATTCGGTGATGGCGGCGGCCAGCTGGCGCGCGGCCTCGGCCTGGCTGCTGGCTTGGCGCTGGTTGTCCAGCGCCGCCGTGGCCACGCTGCCGATGGCGGCGCGCAGTCGCGGCAGTTCGGCGCGCACCGCGCCCAGCGCCAGCTCGGGTGAGCTGGCTAGGGTGTGGTCCAGGTGCTGCGGGCGCGCCAGTTGGTCATCGTGGCTGCGAAAAAAGCCTTCCAGCCAGTCTGCCAGCCGCTGCGTAAAGGGCAGCAGCAGCAACACCCCCATGACGTTGAATACGGTGTGAAACAGCGCCAGAAACACCGCCGGGTTGTCTTGCAGGTGCAAGGCAGAGGCCAGCCAGTCGATCAGCCACAGCATCCAGGGCAAAAGCAGCAGCGCCACGACCCCGGTGATGACGTTGAAACCGATGTGCCCCAGCGCCAGCCGCCGCGCCGCTGCCGTGGCCTTGAGCGCGGCCAAGGCGGCGGTGGCGGTGGTGCCCACATTGGCCCCGATCACCGCCGCCGCAGCGGTGGGCAGGTCGATCAGGCCGCCGGTGGCGGCAGTCAGAATGATGGCCACGGCGGCGCTGGACGACTGCGTTAAAAGCGTGACCACAAAGCCCAGCGCCAGCGCCGCCGCCCAGTGCACGCCCACGCCACCGGCAAGCGCATCGGCACCATAGGCGGCAGCCACGCCGCCAAAGGCTTGTTGCAGCAGATCCAGCCCCATAAAAAACAGGCCAAAGCCGATCAGCGCGTCGCCCAGGCCCTGGTAGCGCTGGTCTGACAGCAGCAAGCGCAAGGCCACCCCAGCGACGATGATCGGCAGCGCAAAGGCGTCGATGTCAAAGCCAAAGCCGATCAGGCTCACCAGCCAAGCGGTCATGGTGGTGCCGACGTTGGTGCCAAAAATCACCCCCAAGGCCTGGCGCAGATTCATCAGCCCGGCGTTGACGAAGCCGATGGCCGCCACCGTGACTGCGCTCGACGACTGCACCAGCGCCGTGACGGCGATGCCGGCGAACACGCCGCGCAGCGGGGTCGAAGTCCAGCGCCCGAGCAAGCGCTTGAGGCCGCTGCCGCCAAAGGCCTTGAGGCCCTCGGTCATCATCAGCATGGCAAACAAAAACAGCGCCAAGCCGCCGAGGGCCCAAGTGAGTTGTTGCAGGGTCATGATGCGCTTAGCTCAGGTTGAATGGGGACAAACGGGCCTCGACCCGCGCCAGCGCTTCGGGCGCGCCAAACAGCACCACCACGTCCTCGCTGTGCAGCAGCAGATCGGGGGCGGGGTTGAGCAGGCGCTGGCCGGCGCGCAACACGGCGGTGATTTCGACCGCGTCGGCCTCGAGTCCAAGCGCTTCGATGCGCTGGCCCACGGCGCTGCTGCCCGGCGGCAGCGCCACCGAGTGCAGGCGCGCTTGCGTGGCGTCGTCCCCGGCCAGCGTCGGGTCGCCTTGGAACAGCTCGCGCAGCAACCGGTAGCGGTCGCTGCGCGCCTCGCGCAGGCGCCGCAGCACGCGCGCCATCGGCACCTCGAGCAGCGTGAGCGCGTGCGCGACCATCATCATGCCGGCTTCGAGCGTTTCGGGCACCACCTCGGTGGCGCCGGCGGCGCGCAGGGCCTCGACCTGGCTTTCGTCGCGCGTGCGCACCATCACCGGCAACCCGGGGTGCTGCGCGCGCACCTGCTGCACCAGCTTGAGCGCCGCCGCCGGGTCGTCGTAGCTGATGATGAGCAAGCGCGCGCTGGCCAGCCCGACGGCATCGAGCACGCCGGCTTCGGCGGCGTTGCCATAGTACACCGGCTCGCCAGCGGCGTGGGCGTCGCGCACCAGTGCCGGATCGAGGTCGAGGGCCACGTGCGCAATGCCTTCGCGCTCGAGAAAATTGGCCACGCTCTGGCCGATGCGGCCATAGCCACACAAAATCACGTGCTGGCTCAGCTTGGGGCTGGTGTGGGCGTGTGGCTGTTGCGCGGCGGCGCTGGCGGCCACGCTCGGGCTGCTGGCTGGGCCCAGCAGCGCGTCGCTCAAAAACTGGCTGTAGCGGATCAGGAACGGCCCAGCGATCAGGCTCAGCAGCACCGCAGCGAGTGCAATCTGCGCCGCTTGGCCGTCGATGCCGCCGCCGGCCAAGCCCAGCGCCAGCAGCGCAAAACCAAACTCGCCCCCGAGCGCCAGAATGAGCGCGGTGCGCAGCGCGGTGCGGCGCTCGATGCCCGCGGCCAGCACCAGCGCCGCCACCAGCACCAGCTTGATCGCCAGCAACGCCAGCGCGCCCAGCAGCGCCCAATGCCAGATCGCCAGCAACGCGGCCGGGTTGAAGAGCATGCCGATCGAGACGAAAAACAGCCCCAGCAGCACGTCGCGAAAGGGCCGAATGGTGGACTCGATCTGGTGCCTGAACTCGGTTTCGCCTAGCATCATGCCGGCCAGAAAGGCGCCAAAGGCCAGCGACAACCCGAGGCTTTCGGTGATGGCCGCGGAGGCCAGCGACACCAGCAGCACCGTGAGCGTGAACAATTCGGCCGAACGGCGCACCGCAATCGCATGAAACAGCGGCCGCAGCAACCAGCGCCCAGCCAAAAAGACCAAGACAAAAGCCAGCAGCGCCTTGAGCAGCGCCCAACCCAGCGGCTCGGCCAGTGAGCCCGCCGCCGCCAAGCCCAGCACCGGGATGATGACCACGAACGGCACCGCGGTCACGTCCTGGAACACCGACATCGCCAGCCCCAAGCGGCCGTGGCGGCTGTGCTCCTCGCCTTGGTCGGCGAGCTGGCGCGCGATGATCACGGTCGATGACTGGGCAAACACCGCCCCGACGATGAAGGCCGCCACCGGGTCCAGCCCCAAGCCCCAGGCCCCCAGCCCCACCACGGCCGTGGTCAGCACCACCTGCCCGGTGCCCAGCCAGAGCACGGTGTGGCGCAGGGCGTAGATTTGCGGCAGCGAAAAATTGAGCCCGATCGTGAACAGCAAGAACACGATACCGAACTCGGCCACCAAGCGGATGGTCTCGGTGTGGCTGATGAGGCCGGCCACATAGGGCCCGAGCAGGGCGCCCACGGCCAGATAGCCCAAGCTGGCCGGGATGCCGGTGCGCTGAAACAGCGCCACCGCCGCCACCGCAGCGGCCAGCAGCACCAAGAGTTCAAACAGCGGTGGCAGCGTCATGGGGCGCGATGGTGCCGTGCATCAATCAGTGTGCATGGGCGCACGGGAGTAAACAGGCCGCCAGCGCCCCAGCAGCCCACGGTGCCCAGCGAAGCTTCAGGGTTGTTGCCAGCGAAACACCCGCATCGGCGGCACGTTGCGCCATTCCCAATCGAAGCTGGGCTCGCCCATCACCGGCGTGGTGTAACTGGCCACGTGGGCGCGGAACTGGTAGGCGATAAAACGGCCACCGGGGGCCAAATGGGTCTTGATGGCGGCGACAATGCTCTGGGCCACCGGCACCGGCAAGGTGGAAAATGGAATCCCCGAGACCACCACATCGGGCGCGGGCAGGCCCCAGCGCTCTAGGTGCTGGCCGAGGTCGGCGGCGCTGCCTTCTTGGATCAGCAAGCGCGGGTCTTGGTTGCGCTGGCGCAGGCGACCAGCGAACTCGGGGTTGAGCTCGATCGCCAGCAGCCGCGCTTGCGGCGACAGGGCGCGCAGCAGCGCGCGCGTGCTGCCGCCAGTGCCGGGCCCGAGCTCGACCACGCAGCGCGCACGCGCCAAATCACAGGCACGCACCACGGCTTGTTCGAGGTAGGGCGAGCTGGGTACCACCGAGGCCACCGACATCGGTTGCGCTGCAAAGCCGCGCAAAAACGCCAGCGCATCGGCCAGGCGCGAGTCGTGCGCCGGGCGGTTCGAGGTTTGAGGTTCAAACGGGTGGTTGGCGGCGATGCTACGGGGCTCGGCACTGCGGTCCTGGTGATTGGTCGGCACTGGTGCTCCTGGGGGTAATCGAGGTAAAAACCAAGCCGAAAAAAGTGGCTTGGAAGCAATGGCGCTACTGTAACCCAGCCCAGCGCAAATTTCACGCGCTTGTCACATGAGAAAAATCAGGGGAAACCGCAGGGGACGATGGATTTGTGACACTTCGAAGCCAAAGGTTAAAATGATTGTCACAAAAGTGCCATAAAGTTGGCATAGGATCCAAAGTGCCTCCCAACTCTTCCCCCCAAAGGAATCCAATGAAACGCACTTTCCTTAAAACCGTGGCCGCCACTGCCGCCTTGGCTATGACCGGTGGCTTTACCAAGCTGGCCACCGCCTCCACTATCATCACTGGTGCCGGCGCTTCGCTGCCGTTCCCGATTTACTCCCGCTGGGCCGAAGCCTACCGCGCCGCCACCGGCGTGCAGCTCAACTACCAGTCGATCGGCTCCTCGGCCGGCATCCGCCAAATCCGCGCCCGCACCGTCACCTTTGGTGCCACCGACGCCCCCGTGCCCGGCCCCGAACTCGAGCGCGACGGCATGGTGCAGTTCCCGGCCATCATCGCCGGCGTGGTGCCCATGTTTAACCTCGAAGGCTTTCGCCCCGGCGAGCTGCGCCTGACCGGCCAACTGTTGGCCGATATGTTCAGCGGCCGCGTCGTCAACTGGAACGACCCGCGCATTGCCGCCGTCAACCCCGGCCGCACCTTCCCGAACCAAGGCATCACCGTGGTGCACCGCGCCGACGGCTCGGGCACCACCTTCGTCTTTACCGACTACCTCTCGACCGTGAGCCCCGAGTGGGCCAGCAGCGTCGGCCGGGGCGCTTCGGTGCGTTGGCCAGCGGCTTCGTCCATCGGTGGTCGTGGCAGCGAAGGCCTGTCGGCCATCGTGGCGCGCACCCGCGGTGCCATTGGCTACGTCGAGTTCTCGTACGCGCGCCGCAACAACATTCCGCACATGGCGATGCAAAACGCCGCCGGCAACTTCGTGCAGCCCGACGACCGCACCTTCTCGGCCGCCGCCGCCGGCATCGACTGGTTCAGCGTGCCCGGCATGGGCGTGTCGATGGTCAACGCCGCTGGTGCCAACTCTTGGCCCATGGCCACGGCTTCGTTCATCCTGATGTACAAGCAGCCCGCCAACTTGGCCGACAGCAACGCCGTGCTGGCCTTCTTTGACTGGGCCTTCCGCAACGGCGACCCCTTGGCCCTCGAGATGGACTTCGTGCCGATCCCCGACACCTTGGCCGAAGCCATCCGTACCCGGGTCTGGAACCAGATTCGGCGCGCCTGATCGTGGCCGCGCTCGAGCAGCGCGGCGCAGATGCACCCGCCAGCGCGCGTGATTGGCGCTTGGCGGGTGCTTTTTGTCGGGGCTCATTATGATTGCGGTCCCTTCTGCTACGACTTGACTCCGTTATGACTCAAAATATACAAGCGCACGATCTGGGGCACCCCCACGTGCTCGCCATCGCCAAGCGCCAGCGCTTGCACGATGCGCTGTTTTACCGCATTTCGCAGGCTTTTGCCGTGTTGGTGCTGATGGCGCTCATCGGCATCATCGTCACCCTGTTTATCAACGCCTGGCCGGCGTTTCGCGAGTTTGGCTTTGCCTTCATCTGGACCGCCGAGTGGGACGTGGTCAACGAGCAGTTCGGCGCCCTCATGGCCATCATTGGCACCTTGGCCACCTCGGCCATTGCCATGCTCATCGGCGTGCCGCTGGCCTTTGGCATCGCGTTGTTCCTCACCGAAACCTGCCCGGTCTGGCTGCGCCGGCCGCTGGGCACGGCGGTCGAGTTGCTGGCCGCGATTCCGTCGATCATCTACGGCATGTTCGGGCTGTTTGTGTTTGCGCCGCTGTTTGCCGACTACTTTCAAATTCCGGTGCAAGAGCTGATGGCCGGGATGCCCATCATCGGCGCCATCTTTGGCGGCGTGCCCAACGGGCTCGGCATTTTGGCTGCCGGCATCATCCTGTCGTTCATGGTGCTGCCCTACATGGCGGCGGTCACGCGCGATGTGTTTGAAGTGGTGCCGCAAATTTTGCGCGAATCGGCGTATGGCTTGGGTGCCACCACCACCGAAGTGGTGCGCCACGTGGTCATGCCCTACGCCTTCAAGGGCGTGGTCGGGGCCGTGATGCTGGGCCTGGGGCGCGCGCTGGGCGAGACCATGGCCGTGACCTTCGTCATCGGCAACGCGCACCGCATCCCCGAGACCATCAACGCGCCGGGCGTGTCGATCACCTCGGCGCTGGCCAACGAGTTTGCCGAGTCCTTCGGTATGCACATGCACACCCTGTTTGCGCTCGGCTTCTTGCTCTTTATCCTGACCTTTGTGGTGTTGGCGCTGGCGCGGCTGCTGATTTTGCACGTCGAAGAAGGCAAGGGCAGCAAAGGATACTGATATGCAACTCAACCAATCACTCTACAACCAACGCCGGCGCAAAAACGCCGCCATCATGGCCTTTTCTGGCGTGGCCTCGTTGATCGGGCTGGCGGTGCTGGTCTGGATTTTGTTCGTGCTCTTCTCCAACGGTTTGTACGCCCTTGATTGGGCCATCTTTACCGAAGACACACCCGCACCTGGCACGCCCGGCGGCGGTTTGCGCAACGCCATCGTCGGCAGCCTGATCATGGTCGGCTGCGCGGTGCTGATCTCGACCCCGATCGGCGTTTTGGCCGGCATCTATTTGGCCGAGTTTGGCGACGCCAACAAAACCGCCAGCGTCACGCGCTTCGTCAACGAGGTCATGCTCTCGGCGCCCTCGGTGGTGCTGGGCTTGTTTGTGTTCGCGGTCGTGGTCATGACCATGGGCAATTTTTCCGGCTATGCCGGCATGATCGCGCTGTCGCTGATCGCCATTCCGGTGGTGATCAAAACCACCGAAAACATGATGCGCATGATCCCCGGCAGCTTGCGCGAGGCCGCGTTTGCGCTCGGCGCGCCGCACTGGAAGGTGGCGACCATGGTGGTGCTGCGCGGTGCCCGCGCCGGCGTTATCACCGGCGTGCTGCTGGCGCTGGCGCGCATCAGCGGCGAGACCGCGCCGCTGCTCTTTACCGCGCTCAACAACCAGTTCTTCACCCTCGACATGAATGGCCCCATGGCCAACCTGCCAGTCTGGATCTACCACATGGCTATGAGCCCATTCGACAACTGGAACGAGCTCGCTTGGGCCGGCGCTTTGCTCATCACCCTCACGGTGCTGGCGATCAACATCACGGCACGCATTGTGTTCCGTGAGCGCGTAAAAGTTTAAAACCCATTATCTTGCATTCAGGAAGTCCGCATATGTCTGAAGCCTCAGTCGAACCACGCAACGCCATCGAGGTGCGCAACCTCAATTTCTACTACGGTGGTTTTCACGCCCTCAAAACCGTCAACCTCGACATCATCGAGCGCAAGGTCACGGCCTTTATCGGCCCCTCGGGTTGCGGCAAATCGACGCTGCTGCGCACCCTGAACCGCATGTACAGCCTGTACCCGGGCCAGCGCGCCGAGGGCCTAATCAGCTTTTATGGCCAAAACATCCTCGACGAAAAGCAAGACTTGAACCTGCTGCGCGCGCGCATCGGCATGTTGTTCCAAAAGCCGACGCCGTTTCCGATGTCGATCTACGACAACATCGCTTTTGGCGTCAAGCTCTACGAAAAACTCAGCCGCGCCGACATGGACGAGCGCGTGCAGTGGGCCCTGAGCAAAGCCGCACTCTGGAACGAAGTGAAAGACAAGCTCAAGCAAAGCGGCCTGAGCCTATCTGGCGGGCAGCAGCAGCGCCTGTGCATCGCGCGCAGCGTGGCGGTCAAGCCCTCGGTGCTGCTGCTCGACGAGCCCACGGCGTCGTTGGACCCGATCTCGACCGGCAAGGTTGAGGAACTGGTGCACGAGCTCAAAAAAGACTACACCATCGCCATCGTCACCCACAACATGCAACAGGCGGCGCGCTGCAGCGACTTCACCGCCTACATGTACCTGGGCGAGCTGATGGAATACGGCGCCACCGAGCAGATTTTCTTCAAGCCCAAGCGCACCGAGACCGAAGACTACATCACTGGAAGGTTTGGTTAAATCATGAGTGAAAAACTGCTTTCTAGCCAGTTCGAATCTGAACTGGCCCACGCCACCGGCCGCATGCTTGAAATGGGCGGCTTGGTTGAATCCCAACTGCGACAGTGCATCCACGCGTTGCATCACCTCAGCCTCGAGACCGTGCAGCAAGTGCTCCAGCAAGAGGCGCTGGTGAACAACCTCGAGGTCGAGATCGATCACGAGATTACCAGCACCATGAGCCGGCGTCAGCCCACTGCGCGCGATCTGCGCTTGCTGGTGGCCCTGTCGCGCGTGGTCATGAACCTCGAGCGGGTGGGCGACAAAGCGGCTCGCATTGCCAAGCTCATTCGGGCCCACATTCAGGCCGGGGCGCCACGCGCCTTGCCTTGCGGCGATCTGGAGTCCAGCTTGTTGTATGCCATCCAGCAACTCCATCAAACCCTGGACGCATTTGCCCGGCTTGATGCACATGCGGCCAACACGGTCATCAATTCAGATGACCGGCTCGATGAAGATTACGCCGGCTACACGCGCAAGCTCATCACCTACATGATGGAAGACCCACGCACGATTGGCAGCAGCCTCAATCTCTTGTTTTTGGCCAAGGCCATCGAGCGTGTCGGTGATCACGCCAAAAACATCGCTGAAGCCACGATTTACGTCGTCAAAGGTGCCGATGTGCGCCACACCAGCGAAGAGGAAAGGAAGTCGGCCCTGCAATGAGAAAACTCCCCCGGGTGCTGGTGGTCGAAGACGAGCCGGCCATCGCCGAACTGATCGCCGTCAACCTGCGCCACAACGGCTTTGCACCCACGGTGGCCTTTGATGGCGAGTCGGCGCAGCGCGAAGTCGATTCGGTGCTGCCCGACGTGATTTTGCTCGACTGGATGCTGCCCGGCGAGAGTGGGGTGGCGCTGGCCAAACGCTGGCGCCAGCAAGAGCGCATCAAAACGGTGCCGATCATTTTGCTCACCGCCCGCACCGAAGAATCGGACAAGGTGCAGGGGCTCGATGCCGGCGCCGACGATTACGTCACCAAACCGTTTTCTACACAGGAGTTGTTGGCGCGCATACGCGCGGTGCTGCGGCGCCGTGCGCCCGAGATCGTCAACGATGCGGTGCAATTGGGCGATTTGACGCTGGATGCCTCGACCTACCGCGTGATGCTGAGTGGCAGCGAGCTCAAGATCGGCCCGACCGAATTCAAACTCCTGCACTACCTGATGAAGCACCCCGAGCGGGTGCACACACGCGGCTTTTTGCTCGATCGCATCTGGGGCGACCATGTGTTCATCGAAGAGCGCACCGTCGATGTGCATGTGAAACGCCTGCGCGAGTCGCTCGGCGCAGCCGGAATCATGATCGAGACGGTGCGTGGTGCCGGGTACCGCATCACGGCCAACCCCATCAAGGTCAAGCCCAAACCCGACATTGCCGAGGCATGATGCGACGCCTGCTGGAGCTGCTGGCGTTTACGCTGGCTGCTGGCGCGTTGGCAGCGGCGTTTGGGGTTGCCAGTTGGCTGCCGGTGCTGGGCAGTGCCTGCGGGGCGCTGCTGTGGTTTGTGTTCGATGCGCTGCGGGCGCGGCGCGTGCTCGATTGGTTGCGCCACGGCAGCGCTGCCGCGCCTCCACCGGCCGTGGGCGTTTGGGCCGAGGTGGTCGAGCGCGCGCGCAAGTCGTTCAAAACCCTGAACCGCAAGGCGCGCAAGAGCGAGGCGCGTTTGCAAGAATTTTTGGCTGCCATTCAGGCCTCACCCATCGGTGTGGTGTTGCTCGATAAATCCTCTGCCATCGAGTGGAGCAATTTCACGGCGGCCCAGCACCTGGGTTTTGACCCCAAGCGCGATCTCAAACAACCCATACGCCACTTGGTGCGCGCACCCGAATTCATCGATTATTTGGTGCAGGGCGATTACGCCCAAGCGGTCGAGATCGATGGCCGCGACGCCACCCCGGGCCACCCGCAGCGCATTTCCATCAACCTCTACCTCTATGGCAAGGGGCGGCGTCTGATGCTGACGCGCGAAATCACGGCGGTGGAATTGGCCGAAGCCATGCGGCGCGATTTCGTGGCCAATGTGTCGCACGAAATTCGCACCCCTTTGACTGTGGTCAGCGGTTTTATCGAGACCTTGCAAACGCTCGAATTGTCGGCCAGCGAGCGGCGCGAGTACCTCGAATTGATGGGCACCCAAGCCCAGCGCATGCAAAGCCTGGTGAGCGATCTGCTCACCTTATCAAGGCTCGAAGGCAGCCCGGTGCCCGGTGTGGGCGAGTGGATCGACGCCCAAGCCATGCTGCAGCAGGTGGTCGGCGAGGCGCAGGCGCTGTCGGAGGTGCTGGGCAGCGGTCCGCATCTGGTGCTGGCCCAAAGCGGCCCGTCTTTTCTGATTGCGGGCGCGCGCCCCGAGTTGCACAGCGCCATGTCGAACCTGCTCAACAACGCCGTGCGCCATACCCCGGCGGGTGCGCAGGTGCGCGCCGGCTGGACGCTGAACAACGATGGCGGCGCCGGTTTTTATGTCAGCGACGACGGACCGGGCATCGAAGCCGAGCATCTGCCGCGCCTGACCGAGCGTTTTTACCGTGTCGATCGCAGCCGCTCGCGCGAAACCGGTGGCACGGGACTGGGCTTGGCGATCGTCAAGCACGTGGCGCAGCGCCACGGCGGGCAGGTGCAGATCGAGAGCGCGCCGGGCCTAGGTTCGACCTTTCGCATCATCTTGCCGCCCAGCCGGGTGCTGAACCACAACGATTAGCCTGGCCGCGCTCGCGGCGTGGTGTGCTCGGGCCTACTGCTGCGGCTACTGTTGCGCTGCATCGCCCAAGCGGCGCTCAAACACCAGCCAGACGTCGCGGCCTGGGCGCAGGCGCGGCTCCTCGCGCAGCAGTTGCCACTGGCGCAGGTCGAGCAGTGGGTGCAGGGTCACAAAGGCGTCGGAACTGACCACCAAGCGCGGGCATTGCGCATCGGCTGCGTCGCCGCTGATGCGCTGCACGCGCAGGCCGCCGTGGTACTGCAAGGCGGCGATGTGCTCGTGCGCCAGCCCGTGCACCAGCACGCACTGCTGTGTCGGTGTCAGGGCGGCCACGCGCTGGCTGATGGGCGCCAGCCCCATGCCGTGGTTGAGCACCGGCAACCAGAGCGTGAGCAGCAACGACCAGCACAGCGTGATGCCGCTGGCCGACAACACCAGGCTTTTCCAGAGCGCGGGTTGGTGGCGGCCGGTGCGCCAAGCGATCACACCCAGCCAGGCCAAGGTCAGGATGGCCGCTGGTGCAAACAGATGGGCTTCGAATTGCGGCACAAAATGGGGCAGCAGCTTGGCCACGTTGGCGGCCGGCTCGGCAGGCACGCCCGTCATCATGGCCACCCAGATGATCCAGATGATGAGGGCCGAGGCGCTAAAGAGCAGCATCGCCAGCCAGTCGATCAAAGCGGCGGCGCTGCGCGACAGGGTGGGCAGGGCAAAAGCCGCCAGCAGCGCCAAGGCCGGCAGCGCCAGCAGCAAGATGCGGTCGCTGCCGCGGTGGGCAAAGGTTGCCAGCAGCAGCCCGAGCAGCCACAGCAGGGGCAGCAGCAGGTGTGGGCTGCGCCATTGCCGGCGCCATTTCCACAGCGTCCAGGCAGCCAGCAGGGAGCAGGGCCAGGTGAACCAAAGCAGCAGCCGGGCCAGGCTCTCCCATGAGGCGCCCAGCTGCCAGTGCGGCAGGATGCCGGGCCAGTCCAGCCAGCCAGCGGGCCAGCCGATCGCGTACACCAGTGCAGCCGGCGCCAGCGCCAAGCCGGCCATGGAGCTGCGCAGCTTGTGAGAGGGTTTGGCTGGGCTGCTGGATGAGCCGCACCACCGCGCGCACTCGCCGCCCAGCAGCAGCAACAGGGCGATGCCCGGCGCGCCGCTCAAGGCCAAGCCAGCCATCGCCAGCCCCCAGAGCGCCAGGGTGGTGCTTAAGCGCAGTTCGGGCTGAAAGCTGCGCGCGCAGGCCCACAGGCCCAGCGCCACAAAGGCCAGCCGCGCCGCATCCACGCTCGACTGGTGCGCCAGCAGGGCCAAGCCGAGGCAGGCCAGCAAGGCCAGCAAGGCGGCATCGGCCAAGGCGCGGGCGTAGTGAGTGGGGTGCGCTTGGCCGCCAAAGGCAAAAACCACCGGCTGGGCACCAGGCAGGCGAGCGAGATGGTAGGCGGCGTACCAGGTGGAGATCAGGGTCAGGGCCAGCAAAGCCATAAAAGGCAGCTGGGCCGCTTGGTGGGCGGGCAGCCACGGCAGGGCGTAGATGGCCAGCGCACCGAGCCAGTAGGGCAGCCAGCCGATCGCCAGCGCCGTTTCGCCCAGCAGCTGCGGGTGCAGCCACTGGCTGGGGTGGGCGGCGAGCTCGCGCATCACACCCAACGAGGCCAGGTCGGCGTTGCGCCACGGGTCGCGGCCGATGAAGCCCGGCAGGATGTAGAGCAGCCCCAGCGTCCACAGCACCCAGCGCGGCAAGCGCCGGGCAGCGTGCTGGCTCACGAGGGCGGGGCTGGGGTGGTTCACGGGTGGCTAAAACTGGCCTAGGTGGCGGTTGCAGGGGCCAACAAAAAAGCAGCCTTGCGGCTGCTCATCGGTGGCACGCAGGCGGCCAACCAGTTTACTTGGCCGTGCGGGCGAAGCGGTTGCGGAATTTTTCCACGCGACCGCCCATGTTGTCCACGCTCTTTTGGGTGCCAGTGTAGAAGGGGTGCGATTCGCTCGAGGTGTCGAGCTTGTAGAGTGGCAGCTCGCGCCCGTCGTCGAGGGTGATTTTTTCGCGGGCGTTGACGCAGGAGCGGATCACGAACTGCTGGTTGTTCGACAAATCGACGAAGCAGACTTCGCGGTAGTTGGGGTGGATGCCGGATTTCATGGCTTTACCTATCAAATGGGGCGCAAAGGCCAACGCAGCAGCCACTACCGGCCCATCCGGCAGCACTTTCCGCAAAACTCGGATTATAACCGCTGGCTGTGGTGGTGAGCACAAACCTGATCAACCGCCCGAACCTCAGCCGCCGCGGCGCATGAGGTCGAAGAACTCATGGTTGTTTTTGGTCTGGCGCATGTTCTTGAGCACCATTTCCATGGACTCGATCTCGTCCATGTTGTACATGAACTGGCGCAGGATGCGGGTTTTTTGCAAAATTTCGGGTGCCAGCAGCAGCTCTTCGCGCCGCGTGCCGCTGCGGTTGAGTTGCACAGCGGGAAAGACGCGCTTCTCGTACAGGCGCCGGTCTAGGTGCAACTCGGAGTTGCCGGTGCCCTTGAATTCCTCGAAGATCACCTCGTCCATGCGGCTGCCGGTGTCGATCAGGGCGGTGGCGATGATGGTCAGCGAACCGCCTTCTTCGACGTTGCGCGCGGCACCAAAAAAACGCTTCGGGCGCTGCAAGGCGTTGGCATCGACACCGCCCGAGAGCACCTTGCCCGAGCTCGGCAGCACGTTGTTGTAGGCGCGCGCCAGCCGGGTGATCGAGTCGAGCAAAATCACCACGTCTTTTTTCAACTCGACTAGGCGCTTGGCGCGCTCGATCACCATTTCGGCCACGTGCACGTGGCGCGTGGCCGGTTCGTCGAAGGTGGAGGAGATCACTTCGCCCTTGACGGTGCGCTGCATCTCGGTGACTTCTTCGGGGCGCTCATCGACCAGCAGCACCATCAGCGTGACTTCGGGGTAGTTGGCCGCCAAGGCGTGGGCGATGGTCTGCATCATCACCGTTTTGCCGCTCTTGGGCGGGGCCACGATCAGGCCGCGTTGGCCCCTGCCGATGGGCGCGATCAGGTCGATCACGCGGCCGGTGATGTTCTCTTCGGTCTTGATCTCGCGCTCGAGCCGCAGCTGCTGCTGCGGAAACAGCGGCGTGAGGTTCTCGAACATCACCTTGTGCTTGTTGTGCTCGGGCGACAGGCCGTTGATTTTGTCGAGCTTGTTGAGGGCGAAGTAGCGCTCGCCGTCTTTGGGCGTGCGCACCTCGCCTTCGATCATGTCGCCGGTGTGCAGGTTGAAGCGCCGGATCTGGCTGGGCGAGATGTAGATGTCGTCGGTGGAGGCGGTGAAGCTGGTGTCCATGTTGCGCAGGAAACCAAAGCCGTCGGGCAGCACCTCGAGCACGCCGTCGGCAAACACCTGCTCGCCGGTTTTGGCGCGCTTTTTGATGATCGCAAACATCAGCTCCTGTTTGCGCATGCGGCCGGTGTTTTCGATTTCCAGCGCATCGGCCTGCTTGAGCACTTCCGAGACGTGCAAGGCCTTGAGTTCGTTGAGATGCATGGGGTGCGCTCCTGCGAGGAGTCGGGGAAAAAAGGGGATACGGGAAAATCAGGGACTGTTCTGCAAGACAGGGCCAGCCGGGAAGCGGCAGCCTAGGGCAGTTTAGGGGGCGGGCAGTTCGGAGCGGGCCTGCAGGGGCGCCATGCTCGGGAAGCCAGCCGGATTATGACAGGAAAATCCCCCTTGGCGCGGGTGCCCAATACACAAGGGGGCACAAGGAGACACGAGAGGGCACAAGGGGGAATGCTGGCTGGGCAGCTATGCCTTTTGCAACCAGTGGGCGTACAAAATCAAGCAACTCGCCAGCCGCCACCGGAACCCAACCCGCACGCTGCGCGCGCAGCGCCCGAACTGTGTGGGGGGCGGTGCGAGCGCCCAATCAGGCCAAGTTGGAGTCGATGAAGGCGCTGAGTTGCGCTTTGTTGAGGGCACCCACCTTGGTGGCGGCGACCTTGCCGTCTTTGAAGACCATCAGCGTGGGGATGCCGCGAATGCCAAACTGCGCCGGCACTTGGCGGCTTTCATCGACGTTCATTTTGGTGATCTGCAGCTTGCCGTTGTAGTGGGTGGCCAGCTCGTCTAGGATGGGAGCGACGGTGCGGCAGGGGCCACACCACTCGGCCCAAAAATCGACCAATACCGGCAGGGAGGACTTGATTACGTCGGCGTCGAAGCTGGCGTCGGTGACTTGCTTGATCAGGGGGTTGGCCATGTGGGTTTGCCTCGTCGTTGCGTCGCTGCAGTTAAAAGTGGGTCGGGATCGGGAAAGAATGAGGGGTGACGAGCCTCGACCCCGGCACTGGATTCACAGTTAGGGCTGCTTGGTTCCCCACCTGACCCGGTTGGCCGCTTCACCATGCGGGAAGGCCCGTCGGGTCTGATTGTAAGCCAGAGAATAGAATGGGCGCATGTCGTACCTCGTTTTGGCCCGCAAGTACCGGCCGCAGAACTTTGCCCAGATGGTGGGCCAAGAGCACGTGGTGCAAGCGCTGAGCAACGCCTTGCGCAGCCAGCGCCTGCACCACGCCTACCTGTTTACTGGCACGCGCGGGGTGGGCAAGACCACGGTATCGCGCATCCTGGCCAAGTCGCTCAACTGCACCGGGCCCGATGGCGCCGGGGGCATCACGGCCGAACCCTGCGGCCAGTGCCCGGCCTGCCGCGAGATCGACGCCGGGCGCTTCGTCGATTACACCGAGCTCGACGCCGCCTCCAACCGCGGTGTCGATGAGGTGCAGGCGCTGCTCGAGCAGGCGGTCTATAAGCCGGTGCAGGGGCGTTTCAAGGTGTTCATGATCGACGAAGTGCACATGCTCACCGGGCACGCCTTCAACGCCATGCTCAAAACGCTGGAGGAGCCGCCGGCCTACCTCAAGTTCGTGCTCGCCACCACCGACCCGCAGAAGGTGCCGGTGACGGTGCTGAGCCGCTGCCTGCAGTTCAACCTGCGCCCCATGCCCCCGCAAACGGTGCAGCAGCACCTCGAGCAGGTGCTGCAGGCCGAGCAGGTGCCGTTTGAGGCCGGCGCGCTGCGCTTGCTGGCCCGCGGCGCGCGCGGCTCGATGCGCGATGCCCTGAGCCTGACCGACCAAGCGATCGCCTTTGGCGCCGGGCAACTGCAAGAGGCGGCGGTGCGCCAGATGCTGGGCGCGGTGGAGCGCGGTCATGCGCTGCGCTTGGTCGAAGCATTGGCCGCCGGAGACGGCGCCAGCGTGGTGCAGACGGTGCAGGCCTTGCGTCTGCAGGGCTACGCCGCCGCATCGGCGCTTGAAGAGATGGTGGGCCTGCTGCAGCGCATGGCGGTGCTGCAGGCGGTGCCGGCGCAGTTGCAGCCCCACGACCCCGAAGACGCCGACTGCGCCCGCTTGGCGGCCTTGCTGCCCCCCGACCAAACGCAGCTGCTCTACAGTCTGTGCCTGCATGGCCGCGCCGAACTCGGGCTGGCCCCGGACGAATACGCGGCGCTGAACATGGTGCTGCTGCGGCTGCTGGCCTTCTGGCCCGAAGGGGTGGAAAAAAAAAGCCTGAAAAGCGCTGAGCCGCTTGGTGCAGCGGGGCAGGGGCGGGCGGCTGCGACACCTTTGCCTGCATCTGCGCCGTTGCCAGCCCCAGCCCCCACCCCCCTGCCCGATTTCTGGCAGAGCGTGGTCAGCGACTTGGTGCAGCGCGAGGCGGTGACGGCGCTCACGCGCGAGCTGGCCTTGCAGGCCGAGTTGGTGCGGCGCGAACCCGGCTGCTGGACGCTGCGCGTGGCGCAGTCGGCGCTGGCCAATGGCAGCGCACGCGAGCGATTGCAAGCGGCGCTGGCGCAGGCTGGGCATGCGGTGCGGCTGGAGCTGGAAATCGCCCCGGTGCACGATACCCCCGCCCAGCGCGCGGCTGCGGCTGCGCAGGCGCGTTTGCAAGCCGCGCACGACAGCTTGTTGCAAGACCCCTTCGTGCAGTCCATGCTGCGCGACTTTGGCGGCAAAATCGTGCCCGGCAGCGTGCAAGCGCTCTAAGCCACGAGCGGTTTGCGACAATCCCCTCAAAACCCTTCCAACTCCCCCTCCAAACAAAGGAAACCCATGTTCAACAAAGGACAACTGGCCGGCCTGATGAAGCAGGCGCAGGCCATGCAAGACAACATGAAAAAGGCCCAAGACGAGCTGGCCACGCTTGAAGTGACGGGCGAATCCGGGGCCGGGCTGGTCAAGGTGGTGATGAACGGCAAGCACGCCGTCAAACGCGTCAGCATCGACCCCAGCCTGCTGGCCGAGGACAAAGACATGCTCGAAGACTTGGTCGCTGCTGCCTTCAACGCCGCTGTGCGCCGGGTTGAGGAAAATTCACAGGAAAAACTGGGCAAACTCAGCGCCGGCATGCCCAGCTTGCCCGGCGGCATCAAGCTGCCTTTCTAAGCCGGCCAAGCGCGATCGGCACACCCATGGCCAAAGCGCTCGAGTCGCTGTTGCGCGCGCTGCAAGGCCTGCCCGGGGTGGGGGCCAAGACAGCCTCGCGCATGGCTTTTCACCTGCTGCAACACGACCGCGACGGCGCGCTGGAGCTGGCGCGCTCGCTCACGCGCGGGGTGGCCGAGCTGCGCCATTGCACGCGCTGTTACACCTTCACCGACGCCGACCTGTGCCCCACCTGCACCGACCCAGCGCGTGACGACACCCTGCTGTGCGTGGTCGAAACCCCCGCCGACCAAGCGGCGCTGGAGCGCACCGGCGTGTACAAAGGGCGCTACTTTGTGCTGATGGGCAAACTCGGCCCGCTGGCGGCGCTGGGGCCGCAAGAAAACGGTGTGTTGCGCCTGCTCGAGCGCCTGCAAGGCGTCCAAGGGGATGCGGTGCGCGAGCTGGTGCTGGCCACCAGCTTCACCGCCGAAGGCGAAGCCACCGCGCACCTGATCACCCAAGCGCTCAAGGGGCGCGACATCAAAGTGACCCGGCTGGCGCGCGGCGTGCCGCTGGGCAGCGAACTCGAGTACGTGGACTTGGGCACCATCGCCCACGCGCTGGCGGATCGGCGCTGAGTTTCGCTTCCGTTGCATTGCGCGGATGCCCTCTGCGGCCATATCCCGCTCGGATGCTTGTATGGGTGCGCGCAATGGATAATTAGTCGCCCCTGAAAACCACCCAACCAATTGATTTAATTTGCAAAACCAGCAATTTTCTGGTGGAATTTCCTCCAGTTTGAGTCGCACATTTGCCCAAAATCAGACGGAGGCGGCGCGGGCAGCGATTGGGGTGTGAGGGAGGTGGTCGCAGCGGGGGGCTGGACTGGAGCTGAAATGAGGTCGTGAAACACCACCTGACTCTTTTCCATGGCCCGCTTGTCGAACACCTCGGCAGGGATGATGCACTTGGGGCTGTCGTGCAGCCCCAAGCTTGCGGCACCCGGTGATGGTCTCCTGCGGATCAGCGCCGGACCAGAGAGCGTATCAGGCCTTCTTGAGCCAAGTCAGACCGGGCCAAGTGGCGACCATGACCACCACACCGATGGCAAGCGCCGTGCCAATCAGGAACATCCAGTCGATGAACTTGTACAGATCGGAAAAGCCGGCGTGCGTGAGGATCGGGACGAACACAAAGGTCAGCGCTGCAGCTACCAAGCCGAACAAGGCGGTGATCGGCAGGCTGCGCCGCCATTGGGTCTTGGGCGCACGCTTGAGCGCCAACACCAGCGTAAGCCCCCAAGCCAGCGCCAGCAACACCACCAGCCACAGCAGCGGCAGCAGCATCTCATACACGATGTTGATTCCCATCCAGATGTTGTACAGCATGATTGTTTACTCCTTAGGAAAGCTTAGATGCGGCCGCGCAGAAGGGCGACGTAAGCGGGCTTGAGCAAGCGGTCTTTCATGACCCAAGCAAAGAAGCTGTCTGCCAGCGGGTCGACGAAAGGTATGGAGGGAATCAGGTTGCCGTCGTAGTCGATTTCTAGCAACTGCGCCGATCCGACGCGTGTCACCAGCGGGCATGAAGAGTAGCCGTTGAATTGCTGGTCGGGGAGCTGGTTCTGGATGACCCGAATCAGGTTGTGGGCCACGATCGGTGCGCTGCCTTTGATGGTGGCGGCCGATTTGCCACGCGGCGTGCCGTTGATGTCGCCGATGCCAAACACATTGGGGAAGCGCCGGTGCTGCAAGGTCTCCCGGTTCACCTCCAGCCAGCCGCCGCCGGCAAAGGGGCCTTCTTTCCACGCCAAGTCGCTGTTGCGCACCGAGTCGTTGGCACTCATCGGCGGCACCACATGGATGAAGTCGTAATCGACCGTGGTTTGTGCGCCAGCCGGAGCCGCCGGTGCGCCAGCCGGAGCCGCCGGTGCGCCAGCCGCAGCTGCCGGTGCGCCAGCCGCAGCAGGCCGTGCGCCGCCGCCCTCTGCGACCGCAGTAAAGGTGGCGCGCCGGGCCCCAATGTCGATGCCGGTCAAGCGCTGGCGGAAGCTGAATCCGATGTCGCGCTCACCGAAACGGCGTTGTATGTCTCGGTTAAAGTCCGGCTGCCCGAGCAGGGTCCCGAGAGCGGTGTAGTAATGCATATGGACACGATCGCGCGTACCCGCCGAGCGCGCCTGGTCGTCAAACAAATAGGCCATTATCACCGGCGCCCCACCGCAGCGTATCGGTGTTTGAGGCACGCTCGTCACGAGTCGTCCGCCGGTACGGCGCAAGGTGTCCATGAGTTTCCACGTGTCGGCGGAGGCCTGCGCGCCTGCATAGACCGAGGTCAGTCCGTTTTGGCCAAGGGCGGCCACATCCATCCCTTGAATGGCCCCCCAGTTCATCTGCACGCCGGTGGCCACGACGAGGAAGTCGTAGCGGATGCGCTGCCCACCGCGGGTGACGACGGTGTTGGCCGTGGGATCGAATTCGGCCACGTAGTCCTTCACCCAGTTGATGTCGCGTGGGAGATGGTGTGATGTGGGTTCCATCAAGACGCGATCAACCGACCACACACCGCCGCCCACCATCGGAAAGCCAGGCTTGTAGTCATGGCGCTCGGTTGCGTCGATGAGGGTGATGCGCGCGCCTCTTAGCCCGCGTGCGAGCCGGTTGGACATGGAGATGCCCCCCGTGCCGCCACCAACGATTACGATGTGGGCTTGGGTGCTCACTTGGGCTTGAGCGGGCTCGGCTGCACTGGCAAGCGCAGCGGCCAAGGGCGCAGCAGCAAGCCCCGCGAGGATGGTTCGCCGACCGATGGGTGAATGTGACATGGATTTTCTCCGGTTGGTTTGATACCCCCCTGGGCACCTTGTTTGATACCGACTATACCAGCGAGAGTACACAAACCCCGATTGCTGTAGCGGGGCCGTAGGTTATTGTCAACGGGGGGGTTAGAAGCCAAAGAGCACGCACAGGCGCTGCAATGACGCGCGTCTGTGGCGCGCTGGCGTAGAGAATCCGGCGTGTGGGGGGAGCAAAGTCAGGCCAAGCAGGTGGTGTGCTCAGCCAGCGCTGTTCTTTGACCCAAGGTGGCGGCTGTAACCCGACACTGCCCTGGTTCAGTGCCGACGCGAACGCTGGGATTGCGTGAGCAAAACCAGCATTCGAACCTGATCACAGTTGCATCAAGCGGCTTTTTTGAGGTAGCTCAGGCTGGGCCAAGTGGCGACCAAAAATGCCACACCGACACCCACCGCTACACCGATCGCGAACAGCCAGTCGGCGAATTGATTTAGATCAGCAAAGCTTGATCCGACCAAGGTGGGGAGCAAAACAAAAGTTAGCACCATACCGGCCAAGCCGATTAGGCCGCTGGTGGGCAAGGCTTTGCGCCATTGGGCTTTGGGGGCGCGCAGCAACGCCAGCACCAAGGTGGCGCACCAAGCGAGCGCCACCAGGCCTATCAGCCACAGCACGGGCAGCAGCATGACGAAAACGATGTTGAGGCCGAGCCACAAGTTGTACAGCATGAGGGGTATCTCCAAAAAAGGGCTTAGGCGCGGCCGCGCAAAACGGCGACGTAGGCGGGTTTGAGCAAGTGCACCTTCATCGTCCAGGCAAAGAAGCTGTCTTGCAGCGGGTCGATCAGGGGCAGCGTGGGCACCAAGTTGCCGTCGTGGTCGAACTCGACCAACAGCGCCGAACCCACGCGGGTGATCAGTGGGCAGGAGGTGTAGCCGTTGAACTTCTGATCGGGGGCTTGATTCTGGATGGCCCGAATCAGGTGGCCGGCCACGATCGGCGCCCCGCCCTTGACGGTGGCGGCGGTTTTGCCACGCGGCGTGCCGTTGATGTCACCGATGCCGAATACGTTTGGGAAGCGCCGGTGTTGCAGCGTTTCGCGGTTCACTTCGAGCCAGCCGCCGCCGGCAAAGGGGCCTTCCTTCCAAGACAGGTCGCTGTTGCGCACCGCGTCTGGGGCGCTCATGGGCGGCACCACGTGGATGAAGTCGTAATCGACCGTGTTGACTTCGCCGGTGGGTTGGCCGGCGTTGAAGGTGCTGAAGGTGGCGCGCCGGGCGCCGATGTCGATGCCGGTCAGGCGCTGTTGCAGGTGGTGCGCAATGCCGAGGCGCTCAAAACGACGACCGATGTCCTGGTGATAGACATCGACGCCGAACAGCGCCGCGCCGCCGGTGTGGTAGCTGATCTCGGCGCGCTCGCGCGTCCCCACTTCGCGCATCCGGTCGTCGAGCAAGAAAGTGACCTTGACCGGTGCCCCGGCACACTTCATGGGGGTATGGGGTGCGGTCATGACGGCGCGCCCGCCGGTGCGGCGAAACGCGTCCATGAGCTTCCAGGTGCTGGCGGCGGCTTGCGGGCTGGCATAGACCGAAGTCAGGCCGTTTTGCCCCAGCGCCGCTTCGTCCATGCCGGCGATGGCCTTGTAGTTGAGCTGCAAGCCCGTGGCCACGACCAGAAAGTCGTAGCGGATGCGCTGGCCGCCGCGGGTGACGACGGTGTTGGCCGTGGGGTCGAACTCGGCCACGTAGTCCTTCACCCATTCGATGCCGCGCGGGTGGTAGCGGCTGTTGTGCTGCATGACCGCGCGCTCCATGGGCCAGATGCCCCCGGCCACCAGAGTCCAGCCGGGCTGGTAGAGGTGTTGCTCGCGGCCGTCGATGATGGTGATGCGCGCGCCCTCGAGCCCGCGCGCGAGTCGGTTGGCGATGGCGATGCCGCCGGCACCGCTGCCGGCAATCACGATGTGGGCCTGGGTGCGCACCCGGGCTTGGGCGCTGGCGCTGGCGCCTGCCAAGGCGGCAGCCAGCGGGGTGGCGGCGAACCCGGCCAGAAGGCGGCGCCGGCCGAGGGGGGATGGTTGCATGAACGCGTCTCCGATTAAAACTGATGGACCTGATACCCTGCCGTGTATAGTTATACAGGGGAGTGTAACGGCTCAGACCGGATTCGAGCAGCCAGCGTTCGCGTTTTTATATCAGTAAAAACCCTAATGCGTGAAGGGCGCTGCGCCAATCAGCCGTAGCGCCCAGTGATGTAGTCTTCGGTGCGCTTTTGCTTAGGGTTGGTAAAGATCATGTCGGTCGGGCCGAACTCGACCAGTTCGCCCATGTGCATGAAGGCGGTGAAGTTCGATACCCGCGCCGCCTGGTGCATGTTGTGGGTCACGATCAAAATCGTGACCTTGTTTTTGAGTTGGCCGATCAGGTTTTCGATCGAGTCGGTGGCGATCGGGTCCAGCGCCGAGGTGGGTTCGTCGAAGAGCAGGATTTCGGGGTCGGTGGCCAGCGCGCGCGCAATGCACAGCCGCTGCTGCTGCCCGCCCGAGAGGTTGTAGGCCAGGCTGTGCAGTCGGTCTTTGGCCTCGTCCCAGAGCGCCGCGCCGCGCAGCGCTTCTTCGACCTTGTCGTCAATCAGCGCGCGCTGGCGCACCCCGCGCACGCGCAGGCCGTAGGCCACGTTTTCGTAAATCGACTTGGGGAATGGGTTCGGTTTTTGAAACACCATCGAGATGCGCATGCGCACCTCGATCGGGTCGATTTCGGGGCTGAGGATGTTGATGCTGTCGGGGTTGACCACGATCTGGCCCTCGTAGCGGTTGCCCGGGTACAGGTCGTGCATGCGGTTGAAGCAGCGCAAAAAGGTGCTTTTGCCGCAGCCCGAAGGGCCGATGAGCGCGGTCACGCCGTTCATGGCCAGCGTCAGGTTGATCGACTTGAGCGCCTGGGCCCCGTTGCCGTAATAAAAACTGAGGTTTTGGGCCACGGCTTTGGCTTCGGTCGGTGCAGTGGGTTTCAAGGCTAAGGGCTTTCGTGGTGGGGTGGGGCAGCGGCCTTGGGGGTCTGGTCGCTTGAGTACAGGGCTGGGAGATGGCTTAGCAGGCAGGCACGCCAAACGCGGGTCACCAGCGGATGCGTTTGCGGTAGCGGTAGCGCAGCCAGATGGCGAGCGCGTTCATGGCCAGCGTGATCAGCATCAGCACCACGCCGGCAGCGGCGGCGAGTTCGTGAAACGCCGGTTGCGGCCGCGAGACCCAGTTGAACATCTGGATTGGCATCACGGTAAAGGGGTCCATGATCCAGGCGAACGAGATGAATGGGAACACCTCGGTGACCGGTGCCGGCGGCAAGAAGGCGATGAAGGTGAGCGCGCCGATGGTGATCAGGGGCGCGGTTTCGCCCACTGCCGTGGCGGTGCCGATGATCACGCCGGTGAGGATGCCGCCTTTGGAGTAGGGCAGCAGATGGTGGAGCGTGGCCTGCCCCTTGGTGGCACCGAGCGCGTAGGCGGCTTCGTGGATGGATTGCGGGATCGAGCGAATGGCCTCGCGCGTGTTCATGATCACCACCGGCAAGATCATCAGCGCCAGCGTCAGGCCCGCTGTGAGGATGCTTTGCCCTAGGCCCCACATGTGCACGAACAGCCCCAGCGCCAGCAGGCCGTAGATGATGGGCGGCACCCCGGCCAGATTGGTGATGTTGATCTCGATCAGGTCCATGAGCCAGTTGCGTTTGGCATAGACCTCGAGGTAGATGCCGGCCGCGACACCGATGGGCACCGCCGACAGCACCGTGACCGAGATCACCAGAATGCTGCCGACCCAAGCCGACAAGATGCCGGAGCGGTCGGGGTGGCGCGACGGGAACGAGGTGAAAAAGTCGAGCGTGATGCGGTGGTAGCCGTCGGCGACCATCGAGACGATCAGCGCCAGCAGCACCAGCACGCAAAACAGCATGGCCAGCAGCGCCGACAGGGCGAAAATATGATCCCAGCGCTTGTGCGCGGCGATCATGCTGCGCACGGCTTGGAGTTCTTGGGGGGCGATGCTCATGGCAGATCAATAGGCCTCGCGGTAACGGCGGCGCAGATAGTGCCCCAGAATGTTGAGCACCAGCGTCATCAGCAGCAGCACCAGACCGACGGCGAAAATGCTTTGGTATTCGATGGTTCCGTGCGCCACGTCGCCTAGCGACACCTGGGCGATGTAGGCGGTCAGGGTGGCGGCGGGTTGGGTTGGGTCGAGCGTGAAATTGGCTTGCTGGCCGGCGGCGATGGCCACGATCATGGTCTGGCCCAGTGCCACCGACATGGCCAAAATATAGGCCGCCACGATGCCCGACAGCGCCGCAGGGAACACCACATACCAAGCGGTCTGCAGGCGCGTGGCGCCCATGGCGTAGGAGCCCTCGCGGATGTCCATGGGCACGGCGCGCATGGCGTCTTCGCTCATCGAGCTGACAAAGGGCACGATGCTGACGCCGATGACCAAACCGGCCGAGAGCATATTGAAGCCCGACAAACCGGGGATGATCAGCGCCAACACCGGCGTGACCAGCAGCAGCGCAAAGTAGCCATAGACCACCGAGGGCACGCCGCTGAGCATTTCGAGTGCTGGTTTGCATACCTCGCGCACTTGGTGCGGGGCAAATTCGCCCAAGTAGAGCGCGGCCAAGGTGCCTAGCGGCACGGCGACCAGCAGACCGATGGAGGTGACGACCAAGGTGGCGGTGACCAGCGGCAGGATGCCGTAGCGCGGCTCGGCAAAGAGCGGCGTCCACTGGGTGTCGGTGAGGAAGTCCCAGATCGAGACGTGGCGAAAAAAGCCCATCGACTCGACCACCAAGATGGTTACGACCGCCACCGTGATGGCGATGGCCGACAGGGCCGATAGAAACAACAGAAATTGGACCACGCGCTCCTTGACGTGGCGGGAATGCTGGGGGTGAAAGCGGGAGCGCGTGGGACTCATCAAGCTAAAAACCTAGGCTTCGATACAGATGGATGCACGATCAGCGCGGCTCGCGCTGCATCACGTCCTGAATGCGCACGCCGATGGTGGGTACGCCGGCACCAAAACGGGTGCCAAAGCGGTTGGCGCTTAGGTGGCCGGTGGCGATGGTGTAGGCCTCGGCGGGCAGCGGCACGAAACCGACCTCACGCGAGAGGCGGGCGCCGTTGGTCAGGAAGAACTCGGAGAACTGGCGCACCTCGGGGCGTTGCAGCGCGCGCTCGGACACGTAGATGAACAGAGGGCGCGCCAGCGGCTGGTAGGTGCCGGCGATCACGTTGTCCATGGTCGGGGCCACGGCGGCGCCACCTGCTGCGGGCACGATGCTGACCGAGCGCAGCCGGTCTTGGTTGGCTAGGTAGTACGACATGCCGAAATAGCCCAGCGCGCCGCGATCCCGCGCCACGCCCATGACGATCACGTTGTCGTCTTCGCTGGCCATGAAGTCGGTGCGGCTCTGGCCGCTGCGGCCCATGATGGCTTCGGTGAAGTAGTCGAAGGTGCCCGAAGCGGTGCCGGGGCCAAACAGCGTCAGGGCTTGGTCCGGGAAGGCCGGATCGACTTGGCGCCAGTTGGTGATGCGACCGGTGGCGGCCGGCTCCCAGATGGTGCGCAGTTGCGCCACCGTGAGTTGGCGCGCCCAGGTGTTGTCGCGGTGCACCGCCACCGTGAGGGCGTCGAAGGCCACGGGGAGCTCGATGAAGCGGATGCCAGCGGCGCGGCAGGCTTCGATTTCGGCTGGCCGCGCCGGGCGCGAGGCGCCGGTGACGTCGATTTCGCCGCGGCAAAAGCGGGCGAAGCCGCCGCCCGTACCCGAGGTGCCAACCGTGACCCGCACCGCGCCGCGCTGGGCACGCTGGAACTCTTCGGCCACCGCTTCCGAGATCGGGAACACGGTGCTGGAGCCGTCCACCCGCACGGTGGTGGGTGTTTGGGCCCAAGCGGACGAAATACCCACCACACCCGCCAAGGCGGCGGCAGTGGTGAGCGCAAGGAAGGTACGTTTGCTTTGCATGTGGCGAACTCCGCAAGGATGAATCAAAAAACCAAGACCCCAAAACCGCTGCGCGCACACCGGGGCGGCGACGCAGCACAGGGCCCATGATGCAGAGCAAGTGTGAAACTTGTGTGACTTTTCCAAGTGCGCTGCAGGGTCTGTATGGGGCTGGCCGCGCGATGGGACAATCGCTGTTCATGAACGCCCCTGATCCCAAAGCCGCCCCAGAAGCCGCTCCAGCATTCGCTCCAGCATTCGCCCCTGATGCCGATGCGCGCTGCCAGCGCCTGCACACCCTGCGGGAACTGCTGCGCCACCACGCCCACCTCTACCATGTGCTCGACGCGCCCGAAGTGCCCGATGCCCAGTACGACGCTTGGTGGCAGGAGCTGCTTGCGCTCGAGGCCCAGCACCCCGAATGGGTGACGCCCGACTCGCCCAGCCAGCGCGTGGGGGCGCCGCTGCGCGAGGGTTTTGCGCCGGTGTTGCACCGGGTGCCGATGCTGAGCATCCGCACCGAAACCGACACCCAGCCCAGCGGCGCCGAGGCCTTTGATGCACGCCTGCGCAAAGAGCTCGGCCTAACGGCCAGTGACGCGCCGCTGGAGTACCTAGCCGAGCCCAAGTTCGACGGTTTGGCCATCAACCTGCGCTACGAGGCCGGGCTGTTGGTGCAGGCCGCCACCCGCGGCGACGGCAGCACGGGCGAGGACGTGACGCACAGCGTGCGCACCATTGCTCAGATCCCGTTGCGGCTCGACGAACGCGTGCGCCCGGCACCGGCGCTGCTCGAGGTGCGCGGCGAGGTTTTCATGCGCCGTGCCGACTTCGAGGCGCTCAACGAGCGCCAGCGCCAGCGCATCGCGGCCGGGGCCAAAGGCGAAAAAACCTTTGTCAACCCGCGCAATGCCGCCGCTGGGGCGGTGCGCCAGCTCGACCCGGCGGTGGCGGCCGGGCGGCGCCTGAGTTTTTTTGCCTACGGCTGGGGCGAAGCCCCCCCTTTTGCCAGCCAGTACGAGGGTTTGCTGGCGCTGCGCGACTGGGGCGTGCCGGTGTGCGAGCTGGTGCAGCGCTGCCGTGGGGCGCACGAGCTGGTGCAGTACCACCAGCGCATCGGGGCCCTGCGCGACCAGCTGCCCTTTGACATCGATGGCGTGGTCTATAAGGTGGACCCGATCGAGCTGCAGCAGCAGCTGGGTTTCGTGACGCGCGAGCCGCGCTGGGCGCTGGCGCACAAGTACCCGGCGCAAGAGCAGTGCACGCAGGTGCTGGCGATTGAGGTGCAGGTGGGGCGCACCGGCAAGCTGACGCCGGTGGCGCGTCTGGCGCCGGTGTTCGTGGGCGGCGTGACGGTGACCAACGCCACCTTGCACAACGCCGAGGAGGTGCAGCGCAAAGACGTGCGCGTAGGCGACACCGTGATCGTGCGCCGCGCTGGCGATGTGATCCCCGAGGTGGTGGCGGTGTTGATGGATGACGCACCGGATGCGCCGGATGCACCGGTGCGCGGCCCGGCCTGGCAGATGCCGCAGGCCTGCCCGGTGTGTGGCGCTGCCGTGCTGCGCGAGCCCGACTCGCCCGAGCAACGCTGCGGCGCGGGCCTGGCTTGTGCGGCGCAGCGCCATCAGGCCCTGCTGCACGCCGTGGGCCGGCGCGCCTTGAATATCGAGGGCTTGGGCGACAAGCTGGTCGAGCAACTGCTGCAGTCGCAACAGGTGCGCAGTCTGCCCGATCTGTACCGCCTGAGCGTGGACGATCTGGCCGGGCTCGAGAGAATGGCCGACAAATCGGCGCTCAACCTGGCGCAGGCGCTCGAGGCCTCCAAGCGCACCACCTTGGCGCGCTTGCTCTACGCGCTGGGCATCCGCCACGTGGGCGAGCGCACGGCCAAAGACTTGGCGCAGCACTTTGGCAGCTTGCAGCGCTTGCAAGAGGCCAGTGTGGAGCAGCTGTTGCAAGTGCCCGATGTGGGGCCGGTGGTGGCGCAAAGCGTGCATGATTATTTTCGCCAGCCGCAGCACCTCGAGTGGCTGGAGCAGCTGCGCGCCTTGGGCTTGCAGTGGAGCGAGACCGGGGATCGGGGCAGCGCTTCCGGCCTAGGGCCAGCAGCGCCTTCCGCTGCGGCTGAAGCAGCGTCGGCCCCAGCCGCCGGCGCGCTGCCGTTGAGCGGCAAAACGCTGGTGCTCACCGGCACCTTGCCCACGCTCTCGCGCGAGGCGGCACAGGCCCTGATCGAGGCCGCTGGCGGCCGGGTGAGCACCTCGGTGAGCAAAAAAACGCACTACGTGGTGGCGGGTGCCGAAGCCGGCAGCAAATTGGACAAGGCGCTGGCGCTCGGGCTGCCGGTGCTCGACGAAGCGGGGTTGCGCGCGCTGCTGGCGCTGGGGTAGCAGATTGGCGAGCCAGTGGGCCGGTTCGGGCGGGTTTCTGGCGGTATGCGGGCAGCTTGCGCCGGCTAGTCTTCCGCCTCGAGCGCGGCCAGCAGGTCGTGGTTGAGTTGCGCCTGCGCCCGCACCAGGTGCAGGTGCGGACCGCGGATCAGGAAGGTGTCTTCGACGCGCTCGCCCAGCGTGCTGACCTTGGCCAGTTGCACATCGATCTGGTGCTGCGCCAGCACGCGCGCAATCGCGTACAGCAGCCCGATGCGGTCGCTGGCCGACACCGTGAGCAGCCAGCGCTGGCCTTTCTCGTCGGGTTGCAGGCCCACGCGCGGCACGATCGGAAAGCTTTTCACGCGGCGCGACAGCCGCCCTTTGCTGGGCGCAGGCAAGGGGCCGCCTTGTTGCAGCGCCAGCGGCAGGTCGTTTTCCACCTGCGCGATCCATTCCCGGTGCTGCTCGGGCATGCTGGCGGGCAAGACCTGAAAGGTGTCGAGCGCGTAGCCGTCGAGGGTGGTGTGGATTTTGGCGTCTTGGATGCTAAAGCCACCGCGATCGAAATACGCGCACACGCGCACGAACAGTTCGGCGTGGTCGGCGGTGTGCACCAGCACCTGCAAACCCTCGCCCACGGGCGATTGGCGCGCGCGCACCAAGGGGGCCGGGCCCACGCCCACCCCCACCCCCGCGCCCACGTCCGCCTCGTACCGCTCGCTGCCGTGGGCGGTGGCGCGCTCGTGCAGGGCCTTGCTGATCTGGCGCGTGTGCCAAGCGATTTCGTCGGCCGAGTGGCGCATGAAGTAGCCCACGTCGAGCCGTTGCCACAGCCGCTGGTGCGCCTGCTGCGGCAAGGCGTGCAGCGCCAGCCGGGCCAGCGCCTCGCGTTTGCGGGCTTCGATTTCGGCCGCTGGGTCGGGGGCGCCGCCGCCGAGCACGCGCAAGGTGGCGTGGTACAGGTCTTCGAGCAGCTTGGCTTTCCAGGCGTTCCAGACCTTGGGGCTGGTGCCACGGATATCGGCCACGGTGAGCAGGTACAAAGCGCACAGGCGCCGTTCGCTGCCCACGCGGCGCGCGAAGGCGGCGATCACGTCCGGGTCGGACAAATCTTCTTTTTGTGCCACCTGGCTCATGCTCAGGTGTTCGGCCACGAGGAAGCGGATCAGCTCGGCGTCGGCGCGCTCGAGGCCATGCTGGCGCGCAAAGCTGGCGACTTCGCGCGCACCGACCTCGGAGTGGTCGCCGCCGCGGCCCTTGCCGATGTCGTGAAACAGCGCCGCCACGTAGAGCAGCCACGGCTTGTCCCAGCCCGCCGCCAAGCGCGCACAAAAAGGGTATTCGTGCGCATGCTCGGGGATGAAGAAGCGGCGCACGTTGCGCAGCACCATCAGGATGTGCTGATCGACGGTATAGACGTGGAACAAATCGTGCTGCATCTGCCCCACGGTGCGGCGAAAAGCCCACAGGTAGCGCCCCAGCACCGAGGTCTGGTTCATGAGCCTGAAGGCGTGCGTGATGCCGCTGGGCTGCTGCAAGATGCGCATGAAGGTGGCGCGGTTGCGCGCGTCGCGCCGGAAGGCGGCGTTCATCAGCCCGCGGGCGTTGTAGAGCGCGCGCAGGGTGCGCGCCGACAGCCCGGTGATGCCGGGTGCGGTCTGGTGCAGCAAGAAGGTTTCCAGTATCGCTTCGGGCTGCTGCCAGTACAGGTCATCGTGCACCACCTCGAGCATGCCGCCTTTGTCCAGAAAGCGCTCGTTGATCGGGGTCGGGGGCTGCACCGTGCCGCGCTCGCCAGCGTCGATGCGCTCTTGGATGTTGAGCAGCAGCACCTCGTTGAGCTGCGTCACGGCTTTGGCCGCCCAGTAGTAGCGCCGCATCAGCGCCTCGCTGGCGCGGCGCGCGCGCCGGGCGTGCAGGGCTTTGGGGTTGGGGGCGTCGTCGGCTTCGAGTTCGGCGCGGTAGCCAAAGCTGTGCGCCAGCGCCGATTGCAAGTCGAACACCAACCGGTCTTCGCAGCGTCCGGCCAGCACATGCAGGCGGGCCCGGATCAGGCTCAGCAGCGCCTCGTTGGCCTTGAGCTGGCGGCCCTCGAGCGCCGTGGCCAGACCGCGCTGCACCAGTTGGTCCCACGAATGGCCCAAGCCCGCCGCCTTGGCCAGCCAGAGGATGGTGTGCAGGTCGCGCAGGCCGCCGGGGGACTCTTTGCAGTTGGGCTCGAGCGCGTAGGGGGTGTTTTCAAATTTTTGATGGCGCTGGCGTTGCTCCAGCAGCTTGGCCTGCATGAAGGCGCGCGCATCGAGGGCGTCGATCAAGGCGCAGACCAGCAGCTCAAAGGGCTTGCGCGCCCCGGCCAGCCAGCGGCTCTCGAGCAAGGCGGTCTGCACCGTGACGTCGGCCGCCGCTTCGTGCAGGCACTGCGCTTGCGTGCGCACGCTCGAGCCGATGCTCAAGCCCACGTCCCAGCAAGCGCCGATGAAGGCTTCCAGCGCCGCCTTGACGGCCGGTTGGGCCTCGAGCTCGATCGCCTCGGGCAGCAGCAGCAGCACGTCGATGTCGGAATGCGGAAACAGCTCGCCCCGTCCGTAGCCGCCCACGGCCACCAGCGTGCAGCCCTGCGGCAGCGCCGCTTGGCGCCAGAGTTGGCGCAAGGTGTCGTCGGCCAGCCGCGCCAGCCGCCGCAGGGGGGCGTGGATGCCGCGCGCCGGCCCCTGCCAGCTGCCGATCTGCGCCCACAGCGCCGCCCGACCCTCGTGGTAGCGCTGGCGCAGCGCGGGCAGCGCAACCGTGGCGACCGGGGTACTGGCGGGTGGCATGGCAGGGGTGCGGTTGAAGGGGGGTGTTCCCAGCGCCAGCAGGGGGGAGGGTTCAGAGGCTGATTTCAGCCTCTCAGACCGGCCGGCCCGCTGGGGCGCTGGCCGGGGGCGGGGGTGAGCCGGCCGAGAGGGTGAGAATCTCAAAGCCGGTCTCGGTGCACAGCACCGTGTGCTCCCATTGCGCCGAGAGCGAGCGATCTTTGGTGACGATGGTCCAGCCGTCGCCCATTTCGCGGATCTCGCGCCGGCCCTGATTGATCATGGGCTCGATGGTGAAGGTCATGCCGGCTTGCAGCGCCAGCCCAGTGCCGGGCTTGCCGTAGTGCAGCACCTGCGGCTCTTCGTGAAACTGCTGCCCGATGCCGTGGCCGCAGAACTCGCGCACCACCGAGTAACCGGCGGCTTCGGCGTGGTGCTGGATCGCGTAGCCGATGTCGCCCAGCCGCGCCCCCGGGCGCACGCGCTCGATGCCTTTCCACATCGCCTCGTAGGTGATGGCGCACAGGCGCAGCGCCGCCGGGGCTGCGCCGCCCACCGCATACATGCGGCTGGTGTCGCCGTGCCAGCCGTCTTTGATCACGGTGACGTCGATGTTGACGATGTCGCCGCGCTTGAGCGGCTTGTCGTTGGGGATGCCGTGGCAGATCACCTGGTTGACCGAGGTGCAGATGCTTTTGGGGTAGGGCGCATAGCCGCCGGGTGCGTAGTTGAGCGGCGCCGGGATGGCCTGCTGCACGCCGACGATGTAGTCGTGCGCCAGCCGGTCGAGCTCGTTGGTGCTGATGCCGGGCTGCACCAGCGGGCCGAGGTAGTCGAGCACTTCGGCAGCGAGCCGGCCAGCGCGGCGCATGCCTTCGATGCCGGCGGCGTCCTTGAGGGTTACAGTCATGGGGTGTATTTTTGCAGATATTGGCTGGCGCGACAGGGGGCCAAGCAGTCGCCTGCGGTGTGGAAGGTTGTAGCGGTTGTGTAGTTTGCAGGATAACTTGCATTCTGCTAAAGTGCAAGTATATACATCACAAAGAGGTTTTGAAAGATGCCCTCCGTTACCGTCAGAAATGTGCCCGATGAAGTGCATCGTGCCATCCGGGTGCGGGCTGCTCAGCACGGCCGCAGCATCGAGGCCGAGATGCGCGACATTCTGGAGTCGGCCGTGAAGCCGCAAGGCCGGGTCAAGCTCGGTTCGATGTTGGCCGAGATCGGCCGCAAGGTGCAGCTGAGCGATGCAGAGTTCGCCCTCTTCGAGGGCGCGCGCAGCCAATCCCCGGCCCGCGCGGTGAGTTTTGAATGATCTTGCTCGATACCAACGTGCTTTCGGAGCCGCTGCGGCCAGCGCCCGAGGCCCGCGTCATCGACTGGATCGACGCACAACCGCTGGAAACCCTGTATCTGTCAGCAATGACCGTGGCCGAGCTGCGCGCCGGCGTGGCGCTGCTGCCGGCGGGCAAACGCCGCAACCACCTGCATGAATGCCTAGAACGGCGTGTGCTGCCCTCGTTTGTCGGTCGCGTGCTGCCGTTTGATCTGGCGTGCACCAGCGCCTACGCCGAGCTGCTGGCCACCGTGCGCAAGTCGGGCAGCGGGATCGCAATGGCTGACGCCTGCATAGCGGCCACCGCTTTTGCCCACGGCTTGACCGTGGCCACACGCGATACCAGCCCCTACTTGGCCGCCGGCCTGAGGGTGATCAACCCTTGGGATTAAGGTGGGCGCAGGGGCAGCTAGGGGTGATTTATTTGGCCTGCCCGACAGGGGTCGAACCTGTGACCTACGGCTTAGAAGGCCGTTGCTCTATCCAGCTGAGCTACGGGCAGCAAATGCCGCGAGGGCGCCGTGCCTGCGCATCCCCGGCAGCCAGCGGGCGCTGGGGTTTGGCAAAAACCTGCGCCGATTTTAGCAGCCTGAAACGTCCAAGGTTGACACGTCCAAGGTTGACAAGCCCAAGGCTGACACGCAAAGGGCAGGCAGATGCAGGGTTGATGCCGCGCTCACTTGGGAATGGCGTAGTCCGCTTGCGTCAGGTGGTCGATGCCGCAGCTCAGGGTCTCGATCCAGTCGATGAATTCTTGCACCGCCGGGCCGGTCAGCGGCGCGCCGTGCTGCGGCACGATCATGCGGATGGGCAGCAGCTGGCGTGCCATGTGGGCCCACAGCCTGAGCACTTTTTGCGAGACCATGTAGCGGCGGTGAAAACCCTCCATGCGGTGGAGGTTCGGCGCCAGCGAGGTGATGGGTTTGGCAGCGTCGGCCGAGGTGCCCAGCGACACACCCAAGTCGCCCGAGTACAGGATGCGACTGACGGGGTCCCAGAACTGGAAGTTGCCCTCGGCGTGCATGAAATGCGCCGGAAGCGCCACGATCTCGCTGCGGCCCAGCGGAATGCGCATGCCCGGATCGGGGATGCCGACGATGCGCCCGGCGGTCTTGCCCGGCTTGCAGAAATGCGGTGCGAACCGCTCCCACAGGCGCGAGATGTACAGCGTCGCCTGGGTGCTGGTCATCCAGCGGTCCAGCGAAGCGATGATGTCCGGATCGGCGTGCGAGGCCAAGATTTCGGTCAGTTTGTTGGGTGGGAAAAAGCGGTTGATGCTGAGGAACAGCTCGTTGTAGGCCACGTTGCCCCCGGGGTCGATGATGGCACCCTGCTGCTCGTCAACGATCAGAAACTGGTTGGCCTGCACCGCTTCGCCGCCTTCGTCGCTCAGGTGCGCGAACATCAAACAGACGTGATTTTTGTGGTTGTAAAGTTCAATGGCCATGACCAGGGGGATTCTAGAGGCGGTTGGTCGGCGTCAGCCGTCGAGGGGGGGTGGGTAAAACCGGTGCCTTCGGTGACCATTGTGCCCGCATTGTGGAGCAAAATGTCGTTGAGCTCGGTGAGCAGCGCCACGAATTCGTCACCACCTTGGCGGCTCAGCAGGCTTGTGGTGGTGGGCCAGAAAGCGGCACCAGAATGCACAAAATATAACAGAAAAATCAGATCGCGGCTTGCATTCCGTGCTCAAAATGCCGTGCCATCAGCTTGCGGGCGGTGGCTGCGTCGCGCTGTTTGAGCGCAGCCATGAGCGCGCGGTGTTCGAGCAGCGACTCGTGCAAGCGGCCCTCGCGCAAGAGCGAGCCGTGGCGCTTGAGCTTCATGACTTGGCGCAGGTCGGACACCACCTGGGCGCGCCAGCGGTTGCCGGATATGTCGAGCAACTGACGGTGAAAGGCTTCGTTGAGGGCAAAAAAGCGCTCGCGCGAGCCGGTCTGCGCGTCGGCGGCGGCCTCGAGCTGCCGGTGCAGGTCTTGCAGTTGCTGCAGTTGCTCCGCACTGGCGCGGCTGCACGCGGCGGCGGCGGCGTCGGCTTCGAGCAGCGCCAGCAGTTCATAGACTTCGCGCAGGTCTTGCTCCGAGACTTCGGTTACGTAGGCGCCGCGGCGCAGCTTCATGGTCACCAGCCCTTCGGCGGCCAGCACCTTGAGCGCCTCGCGCAGCGGCGTGCGGCTGATGCCCAGCTCTTGGGCGATGCGCAGCTCGTCGATCCAGCTGCCGGGGGCCAGTTCGCGGCTGAAGATGCGCTGGCGCAGCCGCTCGGCCACTTCCTGATACAGGGCGGCGCGTGGGGCGAGTGCGGTGGCGGTGGGCATGGAGGTGGCTAGGAAGGGCGGGGATTTAACGGCAGGCAGAGGCGGGCAGTGGCGGGTCGTGGTGGATCGTGATGGGCGTTTGCTGGCGCTTGAGCTTGAGGGGGGGCAAGTGCGCAAGCCGTGGGCGAAGCTTGCACCGAGCTGACCGGGGGATTGTACGCTTGGTTGGATTTTGCATCAATAATTATGAATCATGGTGTAGAATGGGCAAGCTCGCCGGCACGGGGTCGGCGCGGTGCGTGCGTGTGAGTCAGCCGGCTGTGGGTCCGGTGCAAGGAGAGTGGTTTATGTCGGGTTCCGAGTTCAAAGCGGCTACGCTCCAAGACTGGCAAGCCGCTGCAGCGCAGTCGCTCAAAGGGCGCTCGGTGGATGCGCTCGACTGGATCACGCCCGAAGGCCTGCGCGTCAAACCGCTCTACACCGCCGCCGACCTGCAAGGCCTGCCGCACACCGACACCTTGCCCGGTTTTGCGCCCTACATCCGCGGCCCACAAGCCACCATGTACGCGGTGCGCCCTTGGACCATCCGCCAGTACGCCGGCTTCTCTACCGCCGAAGAAAGCAACGCCTTTTACCGCCAGGCGCTGGCCGCTGGTGGCCAGGGCGTGAGCGTGGCCTTCGACCTGGCCACGCACCGCGGCTACGACAGCGACCACCCGCGCGTCTATGGCGACGTGGGCAAGGCCGGGGTGGCGATCGACAGCGTCGAGGACATGAAAATCCTGTTCGATGGCATCGACCTGGGCAAAGTGAGCGTGAGCATGACCATGAACGGCGCCGTGCTGCCGGTGCTGGCCGGCTACGTGGTGGCGGCCGAGGAGCAAGGCGTGGCGCAGGCGGCCTTGAGCGGCACGATCCAGAACGACATCCTCAAGGAGTTCATGGTTCGCAACACCTACATCTACCCGCCCGAGCCCTCGATGCGCATCATTGGCGACATCATCGAGTACACCGCCCAGCAGATGCCCAAGTTCAACTCGATCAGCATCAGCGGCTACCACCTGCAAGAAGCCGGCGCCAACCAAGCGCTGGAGCTGGCGTTTACGCTCGCTGATGGGCAGGAGTACGTGCGCACCGCCATGGCCAAGGGGCTGGATGTGGACGACTTCGCGCCCCGCCTGAGCTTTTTCTGGGCGGTGGGGATGAACTTTTACCTCGAGATCGCCAAAATGCGCGCCGCGCGCCTGCTCTGGTGCCGCATCATGCAAGGCTTTGGCGCCAAAAAAGACAAGAGCCTGATGCTGCGCACCCACAGCCAGACCAGCGGCTGGAGCCTGACCGAGCAAGACCCGTACAACAACATCGTGCGCACCACCATCGAGGCCATGGCAGCGGTGTTTGGCGGCACGCAGAGCCTGCACACCAACAGCTTTGACGAAGCGATCGCGCTGCCAACCGAGTTTTCGTCGCGCATCGCACGCAACACCCAGCTCATCATCCAAGAAGAAAGCCAGATCACGCGCGTGGTGGACCCCTGGGCCGGCAGCTACCTGATGGAAAAGCTGACGCAAGACATGGCCGACGCGGCCTGGGCGATCATCGAAGAGGTCGAGGCCATCGGCGGCATGACCAAGGCCGTGGACAGCGGCTGGGCCAAGCTGCGCATTGAGGCCAGCGCGGCCGAAAAACAAGCCCGCATCGACTCGGGGCGCGATGTGATCGTGGGCGTGAACAAATACCGCCTCGAGCAAGAAGCGCCGGTCGATATTCTGGAAGTGGACAACCACAAGGTGCGCGAGCAGCAGATCGCGCGCCTGCAAGCCATCAAAGCCAGCCGCGACAACGCGGCGGTGCAGGCGGTGCTGGCCGAGCTGACGGCGGCGGCCGCGTCGGGGCAGGGCAATTTGCTCGAGCTCTCGATCCGCGCCATGCGGCTGCGCGCCACCGTGGGCGAGGTTTCGGACGCGCTCGAACAGGTTTTTGGGCGCCACCGCGCCGACACGCAAAAGGTGACTGGGGTGTATGCTGCCGCTTACGACAACACCGAAGGCTGGGCGCGGCTGCAAGCCGAGATCGCCGAGTTTGCCCAAACCCAAGGCCGCCAGCCGCGCGTGCTGATCGCCAAGCTCGGCCAAGACGGGCACGACCGCGGCGCCAAGGTGGTGGCCACGGCCTTTGCCGACCTGGGTTTTGACGTCGATATCGGGCCGCTGTTTCAAACGCCCGAAGAATGCGCGCGCCAAGCGATCGAAAACGATGTGCACGCGGTGGGCATCAGCACGCTGGCGGCGGGCCACAAAACGCTGGTGCCCGCGATCATTGAAGCCCTCAAGCGCCAAGGCGGCGACGACATCATCGTTTTTGTGGGCGGCGTGATCCCGCGCCAAGACTACGAGTTTTTGTACCAAGCCGGCGTCAAGGGCATCTACGGCCCCGGCACCCCGATCCCGGCCAGCGCCAAAGACGTGCTCGAGCAGATCAAACAGGCGTTGGCTTGAACGCGGGCCAAGGTTTGTGATACAGTAATACCGTATTGCAACAGCGGGGTAAGCACCATGGCCGTCTCTGTCCGACTCGATCCCTTGCTCGAAAAAGAACTCGAGCTCGCTGCCAAGCGGCTCGGGGTGAGCAAGTCGCAGTTCATCGTCACCGCGCTGGAGCAGGCGCTGGGGCGCAAGAACCCCTACGAACTCTATTTGAGCGTGCAGGAAGCCACGCCCGGCTACGCCTTGGGCACCGATACCGCGCAGGCCGTGCGCTTGGCTGCTGGCGGCGCTGCGGGCACGGGCAGCACCTCGGACACCATCCGGCAGATGCTGCAGCAACGCCACCAAGCCGAAAGCCAAGATTGGTTGCTGCGCAAAGGCGCAGGCGGTGCCGAGGAGGGCGCAGCTTGAGGCCGGCGCTTCTGGACTCGAGCGCCATGGTGGCGCTGTTCAACCCAAGCGAGCGCGCGCATGCCCACTACCGCCGCCTGCTGCACGAGCAGGGGCGCAGCTTGCAGCTCTACACCACTTGGCCGTGCCTGACCGAGGCCGCCTATTTGCTGCACGGGCGCGACCGCAGCCTGCTGCTGGCTTGGGTGGGGCACGGGGGCGCGCAGGTCTATCCGCTCGATTGCCAGCACCTGCCCGACATGGCCTTGCTCATGCAGCGCTACACCGAGCCCGGCAAAACCGAGATGGATTTGGCCGACGCCTCGCTCTACTGGGTGGCGGTGGATGGCAATGTGCACACCATCCTGACGCTGGACGTGCGCGATTTTTCCCGCTACCGCCTGCCCGACGGGCGTGCCTTCGAGCTTTGGTGATGCACGCCCTCCTGCCCGATCTGCTGGGGCCGCCCAATGCGGCGCAGCGCCGCGCCCTGTCCAAGGCGATCACGCTGATCGAATCGAGCCGCGCCGACCACCGCGTGCAGGCCCACGCGCTGCTCGACGCACTGCTGCCGCACACCGGGCGCAGCTTGCGGCTGGGCATCAGCGGCGTGCCCGGGGTGGGCAAGAGCACCTTCATCGAGGCCCTGGGCTTGTACCTGATCGCCCAAGGGCAGCGCGTGGCGGTGCTGGCAGTCGATCCGTCGAGCAGCGTTTCGGGCGGCTCGATACTGGGCGACAAAACGCGCATGGAGCGCCTGAGCAGCGACGAGCGCGCCTACATCCGCCCCAGCCCCAGCCGTGGCCAGTTGGGCGGCGTGGCCGAAAAAACGCGCGAAACCATTTTGCTCTGCGAAGCCGCCGGCTACGGCGTGGTGATCGTCGAGACCGTGGGCGTGGGCCAGAGCGAAACCGCCGTGCACGGCATGACCGACCTGTTTTGCCTGCTGCAACTGCCCAACGCTGGCGACGAGCTGCAAGCCATCAAAAAAGGCGTGATGGAACTGGCCGATCTGGTGCTCATCAACAAGGCCGACCTCGACCCGGCCGCCGCCACCCGGGCCCGGGCCCAGATCACCGCCGCGCTGCGCCTGTTTGGCTGGCACGGCGAGCACCCGCCCACACCCGCGCCGCAGGCGGGTGCAACCGAGGCGATCGCGCCCCGCGCCCCCGCGTGGCAGCCGCAGGTGCTCGAGTTCAGCGCCCTGAGCGCCGCGCAGGCGCAACCCACACGCCCCGCCGCGCAGGCGCAACCCATGCGCAACAGCGCGCACCGCTTCGACGCCTTTTGGACGGCGGTGAGCGAATTCCAGCGCGTGCAGCAGGCCAACGGCCAGTGGCAGGCGCGGCGCCAGCGCCAGGCCAGCGCCTGGATGTGGGCTTTGATCGAAGCCGGGCTCAAACAGCGCTTTGCTGCCCACCCGCAGGTGCGTGCGCGCCTGCCCGAGGTGGCGCAGCAGGTGCTTGCCGGCGCGCTGGCGCCCTCGAGCGCCGCGCACCAGCTGCTGGCGCTGCTCGAACAAGCGTTTGCCCCTGTATTTGCGCCTACGTCTGCACCTGCACCCGCATTTGCATCCCCTAGCGCCTCTGAAAACCAAGCGCCTCTGTCACCTGCCGTGGTGCGTACCACTTAACATCCCAGCCAACCCCCCCCGGAGCCCATAGTCCTATGCAAGACATCCTCGACCAACTGGAACGCAAGCGCGCTGCCGCCCGCCTCGGCGGTGGGCAAAAGCGCATCGACGCCCAGCACGCCAAAGGCAAGCTCACCGCGCGCGAGCGCATCGAAGTGCTGCTCGACGAAGGCAGCTTCGAAGAGTGGGATATGTTTGTCGAACACCGCTGCAGCGACTTCGGCATGGCCGAACAGCGCGTCCCCGGCGACGGCGTGGTCACCGGTTACGGCATGATCAACGGCCGCTTGGTGTTCATTTTTAGCCAAGACTTCACCGTCTTTGGCGGCGCCCTGAGCGAAGCCCACGCCGAAAAAATCTGCAAAATCATGGATCAGGCCATGAAGGTTGGGGCTCCAGTGATCGGCCTCAACGACTCGGGTGGCGCGCGCATCCAAGAGGGCGTGGCCTCGCTGGGCGGCTACGCCGAGGTGTTTCAGCGCAACGTCTGCGCCAGCGGCGTGATCCCGCAGATCAGCCTGATCATGGGGCCGTGCGCCGGCGGGGCGGTGTATTCGCCCGCCATGACCGACTTCATCTTCATGGTCAAAGACAGCAGCTACATGTTCGTCACCGGCCCCGAAGTGGTCAAAACCGTGACGCACGAAGAAGTCACGGCCGAAGAACTCGGGGGTGCCAGCACCCACACCAGCCGCAGCGGCGTGGCCGATCTGGCGTGCAACGACGACGTCGAGGCGCTGCTGATGCTGCGCCGGCTCTACAACTACCTGCCGCTCAACAACCGCGAAAAAGCGCCGCTGCGCCCCAGCGGCGACCCGATCGACCGCGCCGAACTGAGCCTCGATACGCTGGTGCCGGACCACCCCAACAAAGCCTACGACATGAAGGAGCTGATCCTCAAAACAGTTGATGACGGCGACTTTTTCGAGCTCCAGCCCGACTACGCCAAAAACATCATCGTCGGCTTTGCGCGCATGGACGGCCAGACCGTGGGCATCGTGGCCAACCAGCCGCTGGTGCTGGCCGGCTGCCTCGACATCAAGAGCAGCATCAAGGCGGCGCGCTTCGTGCGCTTTTGCGACGCCTTCAACATCCCGGTCGTCACCTTCGTCGATGTGCCCGGCTTCATGCCCGGCACGGCGCAAGAGTACGGCGGCATCATCAAACACGGCGCCAAGCTGCTCTACGCCTACGCCGAGTGTACGGTGCCCAAGATCACCGTGATCACGCGCAAAGCCTACGGCGGCGCCTACGACGTGATGAGCTCCAAACACCTGCGCGGCGACGTGAACTTGGCCTGGCCCAACGCCGAAATCGCCGTTATGGGCGCCAAGGGTGCGGTCGAGATCATCTTTCGCGAAGAAAAGAAAGACCCGGCCCGACTGGCGGAGCGCGAGGCCGAATACAAGGCGCGCTTTGCCAACCCCTTCGTCGCCGGTGCGCGCGGCTACATCGACGACGTGATCCTGCCGCACGAAACCCGCAAACGCATCTGCCGCTCGCTGGTCATGCTGCGCGACAAAAAACTCGAGAATCCGTGGCGCAAGCACGGCAACATTCCGCTGTGATGGCCCAAGGAGCGCAAGATGTTCAAAAAAATCCTAATTGCTAATAGGGGCGAAATCGCCTGCCGCGTGATCGCTACGGCGAAAAAAATGGGCATCGCCACGGTGGCGGTGTATTCCGAGGCCGATCGCGAGGCGCGCCACGTCAAGCTGGCCGACGAGGCCGTGCTGCTGGGCCCGGCGCCCAGCCGCGAGAGCTATCTGGTGGCCGACAAGCTCCTCGCCGCCTGCCACGCCACCGGCGCGCAGGCGCTGCACCCCGGCTACGGCTTTTTGAGCGAGAACGAAGACTTTGCGCGCCGCTGCGAGGCCGAGGGCATCGTTTTCATTGGCCCCAAGGCGCACAGCATCGCCGCCATGGGCGACAAAATCGCCTCCAAAAAGCTGGCGCAAGCCGCCGGCGTGAGCACCATTCCGGGCTGGAACGAGGCCATCGACACGCCCGAGCAAGCGGTGCAGATCGCGCAGGGCATCGGCTACCCGGTGATGATCAAGGCCAGCGCCGGCGGTGGCGGCAAGGGGCTGCGCGTGGCCTACAACGACAAAGAGGCCTTCGAGGGCTTCAGCAGCTGCCGCAACGAGGCGCGCAACAGCTTTGGCGACGACCGCATCTTCATCGAAAAATTCGTGCAAGAGCCGCGCCACATCGAAATCCAGGTGCTGGGCGACGCGCACGGCAACGTGATCTACCTCGGCGAGCGCGAGTGCTCGATCCAGCGCCGGCACCAAAAGGTGATCGAAGAAGCGCCTTCGCCCTTCATCAGCGAGGCCACGCGCCACGCCATGGGCGCGCAGGCGGTGGCGCTGGCGCAAGCCGTGCAGTACCAGAGCGCAGGCACGGTCGAGTTCGTGGTCGGCAAAGACCAAGATTTTTACTTCCTCGAGATGAACACCCGCCTGCAGGTGGAGCACCCGGTGACCGAGTGCATCACCGGGCTCGATCTGGTGGAGCTGATGATTCTCGTCGCCGCCGGCGAGCCGCTGCCGCTGACCCAAGCCGAAGTCAAGCGCGAAGGCTGGGCGATCGAGTGCCGCATCAACGCCGAAGACCCGTTTCGCAACTTCCTGCCCAGCACCGGGCGGCTGGTGCGCTTCAACCCGCCGCAGCCTACGCTTTTTGCAGCGGGAACGCCCCTTGCCGCCGGCACCAAAGCCAGCGCAGGCGATGCCAGCGCCGCCTTTGGCGGAGTGCGCGTCGATACCGGCGTGTTCGAGGGCGGCGAGATCCCGATGCACTACGACTCGATGATCGCCAAGCTGATCGTGCACGGCCGCGACCGCGCCGACGCGATTGCGCGCATGCGCGAGGCGCTCAACGGCTTTGTGATCCGCGGCATCGGCAGCAACATTCCGTTCCAGTCGGCCTTGCTCGCGCACCCAGACTTCGTCTCGGGCCACTTCAACACCGGCTTTATCGCCCAGCACTACGCGCACGGCTTCAGGGCTGAAGACGTGCCGCACACCGACCCCGATTTTCTGCTGGCGCTGGCCGCCTTCGTGCGCCGCAAGAGCCGCGAGCGCGCCACCGGCATCTCGGGCCAGTTGCCGGGCTATGGCGTGAAGGTGGGGCAAGATTACGTGGTCATCAGCCTCGCAGCCGATGGCGCGCATCGCTACACGCCGGTGCATGTGGACGAGTTTGTGGGCGAAAGCGGCTGTGCCTCGGTGCGCGTGGGGGCGCGGCACTACCAGATGCGCTCGCCGTCGCGACTCAACGACATCGTCATCAGCGGCCATTGCAACCAGCAGCCCTTCACGGCGCAGATCGAGCGCGGCGCGCCCGGCAACCCGTTGGCGCTGGTGCTGCAGCACAACGGCGCGCGCCTGCAGGCCATGGTGGTCTCGCCGCGCATGGCCGAGCTGCACCGGCTCATGCCCTTCAAGCGGCCGCCCGACCTGAGCCGCTTCGTGCTCTCGCCCATGCCGGGGCTGCTGGTGGACGTGGCGGTGCAGCCGGGCCAAAAGGTGCAAGCCGGCGAGCGCGTGGCGGTGATCGAGGCCATGAAGATGGAAAACGTGCTCTTTGCCGCCGCCGACGGCGTGGTGGCCAAGGTGCTGGCGGTCAAGGGCGAAAGTCTGGTGGTGGATCAGCCGATCGTGGAGTTTGCACAATGAGCGCGCGGCCCTTCAAGGTGCTGGGCGTGCAGCAGATCGCCATCGGCGGCCCCGACAAAGAGCGCCTGCGCCAGCTCTGGGTGCAGTTGCTGGGTTTGCAGGTCACGGGCAGCTTTCGCAGCGAACGCGAAAACGTCGATGAAGACATCTGCACCCTTGGGCGCGGGGCGCACGCGGTCGAAGTCGATCTGATGCAGCCCATCGACCCGCAGGCCAAGCCGGCGGTGCACAGCACGCCGCTAAACCACATCGGGCTCTGGGTGGACGACCTGCCCGTGGCCGTGCAGTGGCTCACGGCGCAAGGGGTGCGCTTTGCCCCCGGGGGCATCCGCAAGGGCGCGGCCGGTTACGACATCTGCTTCATGCACCCCAAAGCCAACGCCGAATTTCCCTACTCGGGCGAGGGCGTGTTGATCGAGCTGGTGCAGGCGCCGCCGCAAGTGATTGCGGCGCTGGGCTGAGAAGCTGAGACGCTGAACTGCGATCGCATCCCGGCACCAAGGCGCCGCAGCTGTCAAAATAGCCACATTCCCATTTTTGGAGGTGCACACCATGGCCATGCTTGGATTGCGTTGCCCCGCTGCACTGCGCGGTGTGGCGCTGCTGGCGCTGGTGCTGGCGCTCACCGGCTGCGCCACCGTCAACCTCGGGGTTTCGGTGCCTTTGGGCCGAGGCACCTCGGTGGGTGTGGGCGTGGGCAGCGATGGCCGCGTGGGGGTGGGCGTGGGGGTGTCGGTGGGCGCGGGCAGCGTCAACGTGGGCACCAGCGGTCAGCTTCCTGTCAACAACGGGGCCCAAACTGCGCCGCAAAATTAGCCCGGCCCAGCGCTAGGCGGTGGTGGCGCACAGCCCCCCCGCAAGCCCCAATCGGTGGCCTATAAGACTCTGGAGACAAGCACAAATTTTTTCCAATCAAGCCGCAAACGGTGGCACAATCGCGGGATTGCGTGGGCCTTTTAGGCCCGTGTCGCATCCGCCAATCGGTGCAGCCGTGTCGCGGAAGGTTTTCTCAACCCACTTGTGTTTCCTGCAGGGAAACTGAAGGCGAGCGATTTCATGAATCAGACCTCTGGCGTCTATCAAGCCTATCAAGGCAATTCGTACCTGTTCGGCGGCAACGCGCCCTATGTCGAGGAGATGTACGAAAACTACCTCGCCGACCCGACCTCGGTGCCCGATTCTTGGCGCGACTACTTCGATGCGTTGCAAAACGTGCCGGCGCTCGATGGCAGCGCAGCTCGCGACGTGCCCCATTTGCCGGTCATCAACGCCTTTGCCGAGCGCGCCAAGCAGGGCGTGACGCAGGTGGTGGTGGCCTCGAACGCCAACCCAGAGCTGGCGCGCAAACAGGTTTATGCGCAGCAGCTCATCGCCGCCTACCGCAACGTGGGGCAACGCTGGGCCGACCTCGATCCGCTCAAGCGCGCCGAGCGCGAGCAGATCCCCGACCTCGACCCGGCTTTTTATGGCTTTGGCGACGCCGACTTCGAGACGGTGTTCAGCACCAACAACACCTTCTTCCGGCGCGAGACCATGCCGCTGCGCGAGCTGCTCAACGCGCTGCGCGAGACCTACTGCGGCTCCATCGGGGCCGAGTTCATGTACCTCAGCGACCAGACGCAAAAGCGCTGGTGGCAAGAGCGGCTCGAAGGCGTGCGCAGCAAGCCCAACTTCAGCACCGACGAAAAAAAACACATCCTCGACCGCCTCACAGCTGCCGAAGGCCTTGAGCGCTTTTTGCACACCAAATACGTGGGCCAAAAGCGCTTCTCGCTTGAAGGCGGTGAGAGCTTCATCGTGGCCATGGACCGGGTCATCCAGCAAGCCGGCGCCAAGGGCGTGCAAGAGATCGTGATCGGCATGGCGCACCGTGGGCGCCTGAATGTGCTGGTCAACACCTTGGGCAAAATGCCCAAAGACCTGTTTGCCGAGTTCGACCACACCGCCCCCGAAGACCTGCCCGCCGGTGACGTGAAATACCACCAAGGCTTCAGCTCCGACGTCAGCACCCCCGGCGGCCCGGTGCACCTGAGCCTGGCTTTCAACCCCTCGCACCTCGAGATCGTGAACCCGGTGGTGGAGGGATCGGTGCGCGCGCGCATGGACCGGCGCGGCGACCGCAAGGGCGCGCAGGTGCTGCCCATTTTGGTGCACGGCGACGCCGCCATCGCTGGCCAAGGCGTGGTGCAAGAGACGCTGGCGCTGGCCCAAACCCGGGGCTACTCCACTGGCGGCACGGTGCACATCGTCATCAACAACCAGATCGGCTTTACCACCTCCGACCCGCGCGACGCCCGCTCGACCCTGTACTGCACCGACATCGTCAAGATGATCGAGGCGCCGGTGCTGCACGTCAACGGCGACGACCCGGAAGCGGTGGCGCTGGCGGCGCAGCTGGCGATCGAATACCGCATGACCTTCTCCAAGGACGTGGTGATCGACATCATCTGCTTTCGCAAGCTCGGCCACAACGAGCAAGACACCCCGGCGCTGACGCAGCCGCTGATGTACAAAAAGATCGCCCAGCACCCGGGCACGCGCAAGCTCTACGCCGACAAGCTGGCGGCGCAAGGCTTGGGTGAAAACTTGGGCGACGAAATGGTCAAAACCTACCGCGCCGCGCTCGACGAAGGCCGGCACACCGTCGATCCGGTATTGACCAATTTCAAGAGCAAGTTCGCCGTCGATTGGGCCCCGTTCTTGGGCAAAAAATGGAGCGACAGCGCCGACACCGCAATCCCGCTGGCCGAGTGGAAGCGCCTGGCCGAGCGCATCACCACCCTGCCGGCCAGCGTGACGCCGCACCAACTGGTGAAAAAGGTCTATGCCGACCGCGCCGACATGGGCCGCGGCGAGCTCAACGTTGACTGGGGCATGGGCGAGCACATGGCGTTTGCCTCGCTGGTGGCCAGCGGTTATGCGGTGCGCCTGTCGGGTGAAGACTGCGGCCGCGGCACCTTCACCCACCGCCACGCCGTGATTCACGACCAGAACCGCGAAAAGTGGAATGAGGGCACCTACATCCCCTTGCAAAACGTGGCCGAGAACCAGGCCCCGTTCGTGGTCATCGACTCGATCCTGTCCGAAGAAGCGGTGCTGGGCTTTGAGTACGGCTACGCCTCCAACGACCCGAACACGCTGGTGATCTGGGAGGCGCAGTTTGGCGACTTCGTCAACGGCGCCCAGGTGGTGATCGACCAGTTCATCGCCTCGGGCGAAGTCAAGTGGGGCCGCGTCAACGGCATCACCCTGATGCTGCCGCACGGCTACGAGGGCCAAGGTCCGGAGCACAGCTCGGCGCGCGTCGAGCGCTTTTTGCAGCTCGCGGCCGACACCAACATGCAACTGGTGCAACCGACCACGGCCAGCCAGATCTTTCACGTGCTGCGCCGGCAAATGGTGCGCAACCTGCGCAAGCCACTGGTGATCTTCACGCCCAAGAGCCTGCTGCGCAACAAAGACGCGAGCTCGCCCCTGAGCGAATTCACCAAGGGCGGCTTCCAGACCGTGATCCCGGAGCACAGCGCCGAGGTGGCCAAAAACGCAAGCGCCGTCAAGCGCGTGATCGCCTGCTCGGGCAAGGTCTATTACGACTTGGTCAAAAAGCGCGAGGAAAAAGGCGCGCACGACGTGGCCATACTGCGCGTCGAGCAGCTCTACCCGTTCCCGCACAAGGCCTTTGCCGCCGAGCTCAAGCGCTACCCGAACGCGACCGACATCGTCTGGTGCCAAGACGAGCCGCAAAACCAGGGCGCTTGGTTCTTTATCCAGCACAACATCCACGACAACATGCTCGACGGCCAGCGCTTGGGCTACGCCGGCCGCGCCGCTTCGGCCTCGCCGGCGGTGGGTTATGCGCACCTGCACCAAGACCAGCAAAAGACCCTGATCGAAGCCGCATTCGGCAAGCTCAAGGGTTTCATCCTGAGCAAATGAGCCTTGCGCCTGCGGGCGCATTCTCGCGTCGCACGCCCGAAGTTAAGCCCAATTTAGCCACGTCAAGCCGTCTAGGCACTAAGCAAACGCATTCAAGGATCGAACCATCATGGCACTCGTAGAAGTCAAAGTCCCGCAGTTGTCGGAATCCGTGGCCGAAGCCACCCTGTTGCAGTGGAAGGCCAAAGTCGGCCAACCGGTCACGGCCGATCAGATCCTGATCGACATCGAAACCGACAAGGTGGTGCTCGAAGTGCCGGCGCCGGTCTCGGGCGTGTTGGCCGAGTTGGTGGAGGCCGACGGCGCCACCGTGGCCTCAGACCAAGTGATCGCGCGCATCGACACCGAAGGCAAAGTGGCTGCCGCTGCCGCCCCAGCTGCCACCGCCCCAGCTGCCGCTGCCAGCGCCAAAGCCGCCCCAGCCGCTGCCGCGAGTGCCGCCGGCGTGGCCATGCCCGCCGCCGCCAAGCTGCTGGCCGAGCACCAGCTCAGCGCCGCCGCCGTGGCCGGCACGGGCAAAGACGGGCGCGTGCTCAAGGGCGACGTGCTGGCCGCCGTGGCCTCCGGAACTGCCGCGCCAGCCAAGGCCGCGGCCCCGGCTGCGGCCATCCCCACCGGGGTGCCCACCCAAGCGCTGCCGCAAGTGGCAGCCCCGAACATCGACCTCGGTCAGCGCCCCGAGCAGCGCGTGCCCATGAGCCGCCTGCGCGCCCGCGTGGCCGAGCGGCTGCTGCAGTCGCAAGCCACCAATGCCATCCTGACCACCTTCAACGAGGTCAACATGGCGCCGGTGATGGAAATGCGCAAGCGCTTCCAAGAGCGCTTCGAGAAAGAGCACGGCGTCAAGCTGGGCTTCATGAGCTTCTTCGTCAAGGCGGCGGTGCACGCGCTCAAAAAATACCCGGTGGTCAACGCCTCGGTCGATGGCAATGACATCGTCTATCACGGCTATTTCGACATCGGCATCGCCGTCGGTTCGCCGCGCGGGCTGGTGGTGCCCATCATCCGCAACGCCGACCAGCTCGGCTTTGCCGAAATCGAGAAGAAAATCGCCGAGTTCGGCAAAAAAGCCCAAGAAGGCAAGCTCGGCATCGAAGAGATGAGCGGCGGCACCTTCTCGATCTCCAACGGCGGCACCTTTGGCTCCATGCTCTCGACGCCGATCATCAACCCGCCGCAGTCGGCCATTTTGGGCGTGCACGCCACCAAAGACCGGGCCGTGGTGGAAAACGGCCAGATCGTGATCCGCCCGATCAACTACCTGGCCCTGAGCTACGACCACCGCATCATCGACGGCCGCGAAGCCGTGCTCAGTCTGGTGGCGATGAAAGAAGCGCTCGAAGACCCGTCGCGCCTGCTGTTCAATCTGTAAGCTGGAGCGCCCTACCATGAGCCAAACATTTGATGTGATCGTCATCGGCGCCGGCCCCGGTGGCTATATCGCCGCCATCCGCGCCGCCCAGCTCGGCTTCAAAGTGGCGTGCATCGACGCTTGGAGCAACGCCGACGGTGGCCCCGCCCCGGGCGGCACCTGCACCAACGTCGGCTGCATTCCGTCCAAGGCGTTGCTGCAATCGTCCGAGCACTACGAGCACGCGCGGCTGCACTTTGCTGAGCACGGCATCAGCACCGGCGCGGTGAAGATCGACGTGGCACAGATGCTGGGCCGCAAAAACACCGTGGTCAAGCAAAACAACGACGGCATCCTGTACCTGTTCAAGAAAAACAAGGTGGCGTTTTTCCACGGCCGCGCCAGCTTTGTGCAGGCCGACGCTGCCGGCTACCAGATCGCCGTGACCGCCCCCACGGCTGCCGCTGCAGGCGCCGAACCGCAGACCCTGAGCGCCAAACAGGTGATCGTGGCCACCGGCTCGAGCGCGCGCGAGCTGCCCGGGGTGCCCTTTGACGAAGTCAACGTGCTCTCCAACGACGGCGGCTTGCGCTTGGGCGCGGTGCCCAAGCGGCTGGCGGTGATCGGCTCGGGCGTGATCGGGCTCGAGCTCGGTTCGGTCTGGCGCCGCCTCGGTGCCGACGTCACCGTGCTTGAAGGGCTGCCGACCTTCCTCGGCGCAGTCGATGAGCAGATCGCGCGCGAAGCCAAAAAAGCCTTCGACAAGCAAGGCCTGAAGATCGAGCTCGGGGTGCAGGTGGGCGAGATCAAGGCGCTGAAAAAAGGCGTATCCATCGCCTACACCAACGCCAAAGGCGAGCCGCAGACGCTCGAGGCCGACAAACTCATCGTCTCGATCGGGCGCGTACCTAACACGCAGGGGCTGAACGCGCAGGCGGTGGGCTTGCAGCTCGACGAGCGCGGCGCCATCGTCGTCGATGCCGACTGCCGCACCAACCTGTCTGGCGTCTGGGCGGTGGGCGACGTGGTGCGCGGTCCGATGCTGGCGCACAAGGCCGAAGAAGAGGGCGTGGCGGTGGCCGAGCGCATCGCGGGCCAGCACGGGCACGTGAACTTCGACACCATTCCCTGGGTGATCTACACCAGCCCGGAAATCGCTTGGGTGGGCCGCACCGAGCAGCAGCTCAAGGCCGACGGCGTGGCTTACAAGGCTGGCACCTTCCCATTCTTGGCCAACGGCCGCGCGCGCGCGCTCGGCGACACCACCGGCATGGTCAAAATGCTGGCCGACGCCACCACCGACCAAATTTTGGGTGTGCACATCGTCGGCCCCATGGCCAGCGAGCTGATCGCCGAAGCGGTGCTGGCGCTCGAGTTCAAGGCCAGCGCCGAAGACATCGCGCGCATCTGCCACGCCCACCCCAGCCTGAGCGAAGCCACCAAAGAAGCGGCGCTGGCCGTGGACAAGCGCGCGCTCAACTTTTAAGCCCTAGGCACAGCCGGCCCTGCAATGCCCGAGCCCAGCGCGATGAGCGGACTGACCGATCCAGCCGTCGAAGCGGGCAGCGCCTCCTCGCTCGATGCCCCTATAGCCACGCCCGCCGAGCGGGCGGCGGCGCAGCAGGCCCGGTCGGCGGCCCAAGCAGCCATTGCGCCGGCCCCCGCTTGGGGGCCCGTGCGCGTCCTTTACGAAGCCGAGCTGCGCCAGCGCGGCTACCAGAGCGACCCGGCGCAGCTGCGCGCCGTGGAGGCGCTGGAGCGTTGCGCCGCCGAGTGGACGCACTTCAAGCAGCGCCGCTCCAACGCCCTCAAGAAGTTCATCAACCGCCTGCCCATACCGCGCGGGGTGTATCTTTACGGCGGCGTCGGGCGCGGTAAAAGCTTCCTCATGGACTGCTTTTACAACGCCGTGCCGTTGCGGCGCAAGACCCGGCTGCATTTTCACGAGTTCATGCGCGAGGTGCACCGCCAGCTATCCGAGCTGCAAGGCACCGTGAACCCGCTCGACGAGCTCGGGCGGCGCATGGCGGTTCGCTACCGGCTGGTGTGCTTCGACGAATTTCACGTCGCCGACGTCACCGACGCCATGATCTTGCACCGCGTGCTCGACGCCATGCACAAATACGGCATCGGCATCGTCACCACCAGCAACTTCCACCCCGACGGCCTGTACCCCGACGGCCTGCACCGCGACCGCATCCTGCCGGCCATCGAAGGGCTCAAGCGCAGCATGGACGTGCTCAACGTCGATCACGGCATCGACTACCGCCAGCGCACGCTCGAGCAGCTGCCGCTGTACCTGTGGCCGCTGGGCCCCGAGGTGGAGGTGCAGATGGAAGCGGCCTTTGAGCGCTTGGCCGAAGCACACGACCAAGAGCCGGTGCTGCAGATCGAAGCGCGCACCATCCGCGCCATCCGGCGCGCTGGTGGCGTGGTGTGGTTCGACTTTCGCACCCTGTGCGGCGGCCCGCGCTCGCAAAACGACTACCTCGAACTCGCCAACCAGTTCCACACCGTGTTGCTCAGCCACGTGCCGCACCTGCCGGTGAACATGGCCTCGCAGGCGCGGCGCTTTACTTGGCTGGTCGATGTGCTCTACGACCGGCGCGTCAAGCTCATCGTCTCGGCCGCCGTGCCGCCCGAGCAGCTCTACACCGAAGGCCCGCTGGCGCACGAGTTTCCGCGCACCGTCTCGCGCCTGAACGAGATGCAGTCGCGCGAATACCTGCTGCAAGCGCGGCGCGAGGTCGATACCGGGCTGACTTGAAACCCAGACGCAAAAACCCAGACGCGGCGCCGCGCTGGTTAAGATCGCAGACCCTGAAAGGTACTCTGCCCCATGTCTGCTTTGTTTGCTCTCGACGATCTGCCCCCGGAGGCTTATCCGGACCCCCAAGTGGCGCAACTGCGCGTGCCGCCGCACTCGATCGAATCCGAATCCAGCGTGCTCGGCGGGCTGCTGCTCGACAACAGCGCCTGGGACCGGGTCGCCGACCTGATGGTCGAATCCGACTGCTACCGGCGCGAGCACCAGCTGATATTCGCGGCCATCGCGGCGCTGATCAACGCCGGCAAACCGGCCGACGTCATCACCGTTTTCGAGCACCTGAGCGGCCAAGGGCGCGCCGACGAGGTTGGGGGGCTCGCCTACCTGAACTCGCTGGCGCAGTTCGTGCCCAGTGCCGGCAACATCCGCCGCTACGCCGAGATCGTGCGCGAGCGCGCGATTTTGCGCAAACTCATCGGCGCCAGCGACGACATCGCCGGCAGCGCCTACAACCCCAAGGGCCGGCCGGTGGCCACCATTTTGGACGAGGCCGAGCAAAAAATCTTTCACATCGGCGAGGAAGGTTCGCGCCTCAAGCAGGGTTTTCAGTCGCTCGATTCGCTCGTCGTCAATCTGATGGACCGGGTGCAGGAGATGGCCGACAACCCGAACGACATCACCGGCGTGCCGACTGGCTTCATCGACCTCGACCGCATGACCTCGGGCCTGCAGGCGGGCGACTTGGTGGTGCTGGCGGCGCGGCCCTCGATGGGCAAAACCGCGCTGGCCATCAACATCGCCGAGCACGTGGCGCTGCACGAGGGCCTGCCAGTGGCGGTGTTTTCGATGGAGATGGGCGCGGCGCAGCTGGCGGTGCGCATCGTGGGCTCGATCGGGCGCATCCACCAAGGGCGCCTGCGCACCGGCAAGCTCAATGACGACGAGTGGCCGCGCCTGACCGAGGCGATCGAAAAACTGCGCCACGTGTCGCTGCACATCGACGAAACGGCGGGCCTGACCTCGGCCGAACTGCGCGCCAACGCGCGCCGGCTGGCGCGCCAGTGCGGCAAACTGGGGCTGATCGTGGTCGATTATTTGCAGCTGATGAGTGGCAGCGCCTCGGGCGACGAAAACCGCGCCACCGAGCTGGGCGAAATCTCGCGCGGCCTCAAAATGCTGGCCAAAGAACTGCAATGCCCGGTGATTGCGCTCTCGCAGCTCAATCGCTCGGTCGAAACCCGCACCGACAAACGCCCGATGATGAGCGATCTGCGCGAATCGGGCGCCATCGAGCAGGACGCCGACATCATCATGTTCATCTACCGCGACGAGTACTACACCAAAGAGGCCTGCAAAGAGCCGGGCGTGGCCGAAATCATCATTGGCAAACAGCGCAACGGCCCCACCGGCACCGTCAAGCTCACGTTCCTCAACGTGCTCACGCGCTTCGAGAGCTTGGCGCAGGAGGGCGGCTACCATGGCTGAAGCCACTGCCCCGGCCCGCCCGAGACCGCTGGCGCGCACCGAGTTTCGGCACTTCATGCCGATCCAGACGCGCTGGATGGACAACGACCTCTATGGCCACGTCAACAACGTCGTCTATTACAGCTGGTTCGACACGGCGGTGAACCGCTACCTGATCGAGCAAGGCGTGCTCGACATTCACGCCGGCGCGGTGATCGGGCTGGTGATCGAAACCCAATGCAACTACTTTGCCCCGCTGGCCTTTCCCGAACCGGTCGAAGCCGGTTTGCGGGTGGCGCACCTGGGGCGCTCCAGCGTGCGCTATCGGGTCGGGCTGTATGCCCAAGGCGCGGCGCTGTGCGCGGCCTCGGGGCACTTCGTCCACGTGTATGTGGATCGGGTCACGCGGCGCCCGGTGCCGCTGCCGCCGGATTTGCTCGCCGTGCTCACCGGTTTGTTGTGAGGACGCACCGCTGTCGCCTAGGCGGCGGTACAGGCCCGGGCGGGCGCGCTTTTAGCCGCCATAATTCCACTTGGTACCCACCCTGGTGCGCGACCTTGCGCCAGCCCTTCAGACCATCGGAGCCCCACCGCATGACCGCAGCCATTGCACAGAATCCTCCTTTTTTGCGCCCCGTGGTGGCCGACTACGCCAGCGTCGAGACGGCGATCGAGAGCCGCCAGTCGATCCGTGCCTTCATGCCCACGCCGGTGCCGCGCCCGCTGCTGGAGCGGCTGCTGGCGCTGGCCAGCCGGGCCCCTTCGGGCACCAACACCCAGCCTTGGAAGGTGTATGTGTTGCAGGGGGGCAGCCGGGATGCCTTGGTGCAAAAGGTCTGCGCCGCCCACGACGCCGTGCGCGCCGACCCGGCGCTGGCCGAGCAGTACCGCGAATCCTACGACTACTACCCCAAGCAGTGGATCAGCCCCTACATCGAACGGCGGCGCGAAAACGGCCTGAGCCTGTACACCCTGCTGGGCATCGGCAAGGGCGACAAAGACCGCATGCACGCCCAGTGGCAGCGCAACTACCGTTTCTTCGACGCGCCCGTGGGGCTGTTTGTGACCATCGACAAGGCCATGGGCGGCGGCTCGCTGCTCGATACCGGCATGTTTTTACAAAACCTGACGCTGGCTGCGCGTGCGCACGGGCTAGACGCTTGCGCCCAAGCGGCGTGGAACGGTTACGCCAGCATCGTGCTGCCGCACGTGGGGGCGGGCGACAACGAGCTGCTGGTGTGCGGGGTTGCGCTCGGCTACGCCGACCCCAGCGACCCCATCAACACCTTTCGCACCCCGCGTCTGCCCGTGGCTGCCTTCACCACCTGGCTCGAATGAAGCAGCAGCGGCCCGGCGTGCTGCTCACGCGCCGCCTGTTCCCCGAGGTGCTGCAGCGCCTGAGCGCGCACTTCGAGGTGCGCGACAACCCCGACGACGCGGTCTGGAGCCCGGCCGAACTGATCGAGCGTCTGCAAGGGCAGTGGGGCCTGCTGGCCACCCAGGGTGAGCGCATCGACGCCGCCGTGCTGGCCGCCTGCCCGCAGTTGCGTGTGGTCGCCAACATGGCGGTGGGTTTCAACAACCTCGACCTCGAGGCCTTGGCGCGCCACGGCGTGCAGGCCAGCAACACCCCCGACGTGCTCACCGAGAGCACGGCCGACTTCGGCCTGGCGTTGCTGCTGGCCACGGCGCGGCGCATCAGCGAGGGCGAGCGCTACCTGCGCGCCGGACGCTGGCACAAGTGGTCGGCCGACCTGCTGCTGGGCGCCGAGGTGCACCACAGCACGCTGGGCATTCTGGGCATGGGGCGCATTGGGCAGGCGATCGCCCGCCGCGCCGCGCACGGCTTTGCCATGCAGGTGCTCTACCACAACCGCAGCCCTCTCGACGCCGCCACCGAGCGCGCCTGCGCCGCCCGCTACGTGAGCAAAGCCGAACTGCTGCGCCAAGCCGACCACCTGCTGCTGGTGCTGCCCTACACGAGTGCCAACCACCACGTCATCGGCGCGGCCGAACTGGCGCAGATGAAGCCCAGCGCCACCTTGGTCAACTTGGCGCGCGGTGGCATCGTCGATGAGCTGGCGCTGGCGCAGGCGCTGCGCAGCGGCCAGCTTGCCGCCGCCGGGCTCGACGTATTCGAGGGCGAGCCACAGGTGCGGCCCGAGCTGCTGGAACTGCCCAACGTGGTGCTCACGCCCCACATCGCCAGCGCCACCCGGGGCACCCGCTTGGGCATGGCGCTGCTGGCGGCAGACAACCTGATCGCCTACCACCAGCGCGGCCAGTTGCTGACGCCGCTCAAGCATCCCATGGCTTGAACCCGGCTGGAATCAAGGGGCTGCGGCGTCGAGCTTGAGCACGATCAGGCTCAGGTTGTCGCAACTGCCGGCGGCGCGCAGGCGCGCTTGCGCCACCAGCTGTTCGCATGCCTGCCGGGGTGAGGCTTGGTGTACCAAGGCGCCCAGTTCCTCGTCGCTAAAGCACTGCCAGATGCCGTCGCTGCAGGCCAGCAGCGCATCGCCCGGTTGCAAGGCTTCGCACTGGTGGCCGTCGATGGCCGGGGGCTGTTCGGTGCCGAGGCAGTGCAGCAGCAGGTTGCCGCGCGGGTCGGTGCGTGCTTGTGCGTCGCGCAACAGCCCTTGTGCAACCAAAGCCTGCACCAGCGAGTGGTCCCGGCTGCGGTGCAGCAACTGCGCGCCACGAAAGTGGTACAGCCGCGAATCGCCCGAGTGCGTGAAATGGCAGCGACCGCCGGGCACAAGCAAAAAAGCCGCCACGGTGCTGTGGGGCTCTAGGTCGGCGGTTGCAGCCGTAAGGCGTATGCCCAGATGGGCCTCTTGCGCCATGCGCAGCAAAAAATCTGCCCCGTCGTCGGTGGCTGGGTCGAAACGCTGAAACAGTTGCTGCGCCGTCATCAGCACCTGTTCCGCAGCCTTGCGGCCCCCGGTCAGACCACCCATGCCGTCGGCGATCACGCCCAGCACGCAGCCCTTGTTGTGCTCGTGCGCAAACAGGCCGAGCTGATCTTGCTGATAGGGGCGGTCGCCTTGGTCGATGCCGGTGCAGGCGCTGATGCGGTAGGGGGCGGCCATGTGAACGGTGGGGCCGATTGCCCGAGCAAACGGGCGCAGGGCTTACCTTTATCGAGACTTTGGCTCGGTCTTTATTCGACGCTGCCCATCATGCTCTGCAGGTAGTTTTGCACCCCCACCTTGCCGAGCAGATCGATCTGGGTTTCGAGGAAGTCGATGTGTTCCTCGGTGTCTTGCAGGATGTCGAGCAGCAGGTCGCGCGAGACGTAGTCGCGCACGCTCTCGCAGTGGGCGATGCCGTCTTTGATGGTGGCCTGCGCCGCCCGCTCCAAGGCCAAGTCGCTGCTCAGAATTTCGGGCACGCTCTCGCCGATGTTGAGCTTGCCCAAATCTTGCAGGTTGGGCAGGCCGTCGAGCATGAAAATGCGGTCCATCAGGCGGTCGGCGTGCTTCATCTCGCCGATGGATTCTTGGTACTCCTTTTGCGCCAGCTTGTCGAGGCCCCAGTGCTTGAGCATGCGGTAGTGGACAAAATACTGGTTGATGGCGGTCAGCTCGTTTTTGAGCTGGGCTTGCAGGTGACCGATGACTTGGTTGTTGCCTTGCATGGTGTGCTGTCCTTTGTTTGTTTGGATGGCAGGGAGCGAGCGCGGATTGCGTATAGGCTCTGTGTCATTGCAGTTTAGCGTTTTTTTGGCCACCACGCTTGGCTGGCGCCCTGCGCAGCCGCCCGATTTTGAAAGTTTCAGAGCATGACCACACCGCCCAACCCACCACCCCTCGAATCGTCCATCATTGCGCATTTCATCAACGGCCAAGCGCTGGCTGGCAGCAGCGGCCGCACCGCCGAGGTGTACAACCCGGCCACGGGCAAGGTGCAGGCCCAAGTGGTGCTGGCCTCGGTGGCCGACGCAGCGCAGGCGGTGGCTGCAGCCCAAGCGGCGTTCCCGGCTTGGGCCGAGACGCCGCCGTTGCAGCGCGCGCGGGTGTTGTTTCGCTTCAAGGAATTGCTGGAGCGCCATGCGGGCGAAATCGCCGCCGCCATCAGCGCCGAGCACGGCAAGGTGCTGGCCGACGCCCACGGCGAGCTCACGCGCGGGCTAGAGGTGGTCGAGTTCGCCTGTGGCGCGCCGCACCTGCTCAAGGGCGAGCACTCGATCAACGTCGGCCGCGGGGTGGATTCCCACACCGAGTACGCGCCGCTGGGGGTGGTGGCGGGCGTGACGCCTTTCAATTTTCCCTGCATGGTGCCGATGTGGATGTTCCCGGTGGCGCTGGCTTGCGGCAACACCTTCGTGCTCAAGCCCTCCGAGCGCGTGCCGAGCGCGCCGCTGATCTTGGCCCGGTTGCTGCAGCAGGCCGGCCTGCCCGATGGCGTGTTCAACGTGCTGCAGGGCGACCGGCTGGCGGTCGATGCCCTGCTCGACGATCCGCGCGTGCAAGCGCTCAGCTTCGTCGGCTCCACGCCGGTGGCCGAAGCCCTCTACGCCCGCGGCAGCGCCTTGGGCAAGCGCGTGCAGGCGCTGGGCGGGGCCAAGAACCACATGGTGATCATGCCCGATGCCGATCTGGACCAAGCCGCCAGCGCGCTGCTGGGTGCCGCATTCGGCTCGGCGGGCGAGCGCTGCATGGCGATCTCGGTGGCGGTCTGCGTGGGCGATGCCACGGCCGAGGCGCTGATCGCCAAGCTGCGCCCCTTGGTCGAAGGGCTGCGCATCGGGCCCGGCAACCCGGGCAGTGCAGAGCAGCAAAGCGTGCAAAGCGTGCAGGGTGTGCAGGGTGTGCAAGCCACGCACGGCGACCCGAATGAGCCCGACATGGGGCCGCTGGTGACGGCGGCGCACCGCGAGCGCGTGCGCGCCTACATCGATGCCGGGGTGGCCGAGGGTGCCGAGCTGCTGGTCGATGGCCGCGGCCTGCGCGTGCCCGGCTTCGAAGAGGGGTTTTTTCTGGGGGGCTGCCTTTTTGACCGCGTGCGCCCCGAGATGCGCATTTACCGCGAGGAGATTTTTGGCCCGGTGCTGTGCTTGCTGCGGGTGCCCGATTGGGAGGCCGCCCTCAAGCTGGTGGACGGGCACGAATACGGCAACGGCTGCGCCATTTTCACCCGCGACGGCGACGCCGCACGCCAGTTTGCGCACCGGGTGCAGGCGGGCATGGTCGGCATCAACGTGCCGATCCCGGTGCCGATGGCGTTTCACAGCTTTGGCGGCTGGAAGCGCAGCCTGTTTGGCCCGCTGCACATGCACGGACCCGACGGGGTGCGCTTTTATACCCGGCTCAAAACCGTCACCGCGCGCTGGCCGACTGGCCAGCACGGCCCCGAGTTCACCATGCCGACGATGAAGTAGGCCGCCTCCAGTTGCAGCGCATCTGCTGCAGCGCATCAATGCCCGCGATAGCCACGATCAATAAACAACGGCTATCGGCTGGGCTATCATAACTGGGGTTTCCACTCATCTCGTTAACCCTCAGTCATCCACCTTCAGGAGTTTCCATGTCGATCATCAATACCCAAGTTCAGCCTTTCAAAGCCCAGGCTTTCCACAACGGCAAGTTCGTGCAAGTTTCGGACGAGACCCTCAAGGGCGAGTGGTCGGTGCTGATTTTCATGCCGGCCGCCTTCACCTTCAACTGCCCGACCGAAGTCGAAGACGCGGCTGACAACTACGCCGAGTTCCAAAAGCTCGGGGCCGAGGTCTACATCGTGACCACCGACACCCACTTCTCGCACAAAGTCTGGCACGAGACTTCGCCCGCCGTGGGCAAGGCCAAGTTCCCGCTGGTGGCCGACCCGACCCACACCCTGACGCGCGCCTTTGGCGTTCACATCGAGGCCGAAGGTCTGGCGCTGCGCGGCACCTTCATCATCAACCCCGAAGGCCAGATCAAAACCGCTGAAATCCACGACAACGCCATCGCACGCGACGTCAAAGAGACCCTGCGCAAGCTCAAGGCTGCCCAGTACGTGGCCAAGAACCCCGGCCAAGTCTGCCCAGCCAAGTGGAACGAAGGCGCCAAAACCCTGGCCCCGTCGCTGGAACTGGTCGGCAAAATCTAAGCCAGTCCCTCAAGCCCCTGGCCTGGCTCTGTGCCAGGCCCAGTCCGCCCCCCTGTTTTTGCACCTAGGATCGCACATGCTCGACGCCGCCCTCAAAGCCCAGCTCCAAGCCTATCTGGAGCGCCTGCAGCAGCCGGTTGATCTGGTGGCTGCGCTCGACGATTCCAGCGCCGCGCAAGAGATGCGTGAGCTGCTCGAAACCCTGGCTGCCATGTCGGACAAAATCCGGCTGCGCACCGACGGGCAAGACGCGCGCGTGCCGTCTTTTAGTGTGCAAGGGCAGGGCGGGCCGGGCGGCTTGCGTTTTGCCGCCGTGCCGCTGGGCCACGAGTTCACCTCGCTGGTGCTGGCGCTGCTGTGGGCGGGCGGGCATCCGCCCAAGGTCGAGGCCGGCCTGATCGAGCAGATCAAGGCCTTGCCGGGCGACTATCGTTTCGAGGTCTATATGTCGCTGAGCTGCCACAACTGCCCCGACGTGGTGCAGGCGCTCAGCCTGATGGCGCTGTTCAACCCCCGCGTGCAGACGGTGGTGATCGACGGCGCGCTGTTCCAGCAAGAGGTCAACGAGCGCGACGTGCTCGCGGTGCCTTCGGTGTATTTGAACGGCGCGGTGTTCGGCTCGGGCCGCATGAGCGCCGAAGAGGTGCTGGCCAAGCTCGACGCCGGCTCCTTGGTCAAACAAGCGCAGCAGCTCGATGCCTTGGAGCCGTTCGACTTGCTCAACATCGGCGGTGGCCCGTCTGGCATGGCGGCGGCGGTGTACGCAGCGCGCAAAGGCATCCGCACCGGCTTGCTGGCCGAGCGCATGGGCGGCCAGCTCAACGACACGCTGGGCATCGAGAACTACCCCGCGCAGCTGCACACCGAAGGCCCCAAGCTGGCCGCCGAGCTGGAGGCGCATGCGCGCCACTACGAGGTGCAGCTCATGAACCTGCAACGCGCCGTGCGCCTGCTGCCGGCGGCGCAGCCCGGCGGCTTGATCGGGGTCGAGCTGGCCAGCGGTGCGGTGCTCAAGGCGCGCAGCGTGGTGCTCTCCACCGGGGCGCGCTGGCGCAACATGAACGTGCCGGGCGAGACCGAATACAAAAACCGCGGCGTGGCCTACTGCCCACACTGCGACGGCCCGCTGTTCAAGGGCAAGCGCACGGCGGTGATCGGCGGCGGCAACTCGGGCGTGGAAGCGGCGATCGACCTGGCCGGCATCGTGCAGCACGTGACGCTGCTCGAGTTTGCCGACGAACTGCGCGCCGACGCGGTGCTGCAAGCCAAGTTGCGCAGCCTGCCCAACGTGAGCGTGATCACGCAAGCGCAGACCACCGAGGTGCTGGGCGACGGCGCGCGCGTGGTGGGCCTGCGCTACACCGACCGCCGCAGCGGCACGCCGCAAGAATTGGCGCTGGAAGGCATTTTTGTGCAGATCGGCTTGGTGCCCAACACCGAATGGCTCAAGGGCACGCTGGAGCTCAACCGCTTTGGCGAGATCGCCATCGACGCCAAGGGCCACACCAGCCTGCCGGGCGTGTTTGCCGCCGGCGACTGCACCACGGTGCCCTACAAGCAGATCGTGATCGCCGCCGGCGAGGGCGCCAAAGCGGCCCTGAGCGCCTTCGATTACCTGATCCGCACCCCGCAGGCACAAACGGCGCCCATCGAGGCCGTGCCGCAGGTTTGAGCGCGGCCGATAGGCCAGCGGCTAGACCAGCCCCATTTCGGCCATCGAGCGGCAGCTGTCGGCGGTGACGACGAAGTGGTCCAGCACCCGCACGTCCACCAACGCCAGCGCGGCCTTGAGCGTGGCCGTCAGGCTCTGGTCGGCGCGTGAGGGCTCGCTCACCCCGCTGGGGTGGTTGTGCGCCAGCACCACAGCCGCGGCGTGGTGGTGCAGGGCGCGCAGTACCACTTCGCGCGGATAGACGCTAGTCTGCGTCAGGGTGCCGCGAAACAGCTCCTCGAAGGCCAGCAGCCGGTGCTGGCTATCTAGGTACAGCAGCGCAAACACCTCGTGCGGCTTGTGACCCAGGTGCAGCTGCAGGTACTGCGCCACCGCTTGCGGCGAATCGAACAAGGGCCGCTCGCTCAAGCCCTGCGCCAGCGCGCGCCGCGCCAACTCGACCACCGCCAGCAGCTCGGCGCGTTTGGCCGGCCCTAGGCCCTTGATGCGTTGCAGATCTGACGCGCTGCTGTGCAGCAGCCCGGCCACGCCACCAAAGCGGTCCACCAGTTCCTGCGCCAGTTGCACCACGTTCTTGCCCGGTATGCCGGTGCGCAGCAGCAGCGCCAGCAGCTCGGCATCGCTCAAGGCGGCGGGGCCGCGCTGCAACAGTTTTTCGCGCGGCCGCGCGTCGGCGGGCAGGCCCTTGAGGGGCATCGAAGGGGGGTTCAAGGCGGCATCTCCCAAGTTTTTTACAATGCGCTGATTCGGTCCTATTTTGCAGCCCCTATTGTTGCCGCAGCGCAACCCCGCCATGAACCCAGTCGGCCCCGACTCCTTCCTTACCCTGCATTACCGCCTCTCGGGGCCGGACGGACGCAGCCTGATCGACACCTTCAGCGCCCAACCCGCCACCCTGAGCTTGGGCAGCGGCGCGCTCTCGCCGGCGATCGAAGAGCGCCTGCTGGGCTTGCACGAAGGCGCGCACGAGGTGATCGAGCTGCCAGCCGGCGCCGCTTTTGGCGAGCGCCAGCCGCAGATGGTGCAATGGGTGGCGCGCACCCTGCTGGAGCGCCTGGGGCAGCCATTGCAAGGCAGCGCCGTGGGCGATGTGTTGCAGTTCCCGACTCCCGATGGCTTGGGCCACTACGCCGGCACCGTGTGCCAAGTGCGCGAGGACGGCGCGTTGCAGATCGACTTCAACCACCCGCTGGCTGGCCAGCCGGTGCGTTTTGAAGTGCAGCTGATCGGGGTGCTGTGATGCTGACGCCCACGCCCACGCCCACGCCCACGCCTGTGCAAGAGGTGCTGCTGGCCGACCCACGCGGCTTTTGCGCCGGGGTCGATCGGGCCATTGAAATCGTCGATCGCGCCTTGGCCAAGTTTGGCCGCCCGATCTACGTGCGCCACGAGATTGTGCACAACACCCATGTGGTCAACGACCTCAAGGTGCGCGGCGCCATTTTCATTGAAGACCTGGCCGAGGTGCCGGCTGGGGCCACGCTGGTGTTCAGCGCCCACGGGGTCAGCCGGGCGTTGCAGCAGGAGGCCGAGCAGCGCGGCTTTCGCATCTTTGACGCCACCTGCCCGCTGGTGACCAAGGTGCACGTGGAAGTGGCCAAACTGCACCAAGAGGGCTACGAATTCATCATGATCGGCCACAAGGGGCACCCGGAGGTGGAGGGCACCATGGGCCAGCTCGATACCGGCATCCACCTGGTCGAAGACCTGGCCGACGTGGCGCGGGTGCAGCCACGCCAGAGCGAACGGCTGGCGTTGGTGACGCAGACCACGCTCAGCGTCGATGACGCGGCCGAAATCGCCGCCGCCGTGCGCGCGCGCTTTCCGGCGCTGCGCGAGCCCAAGCAGCAAGACATCTGCTACGCCACGCAAAACCGCCAGGACGCGGTCAAGCTGCTCAGCCCCTTGGTCGATGCGGTGGTGGTGGTGGGCAGCCCAAGCAGCTCCAACACCAACCGGCTGCGCGAACTGGCGCAGCGCTTGGGTGTGCCCGCTTACATGGTCGAAGACGCATCCGAACTGCGCGACCACTGGTTTGCCAACACGCCGCGCGTGGGCGTGACCGCCGGGGCCTCGGCGCCGGAGCTGTTGGTGCAGGGCGTTTTGCAGCGCCTCAAGGCGCTGGGGGCGGTGTCGGTGCGCAGCCTCGACGGTGCGCGTGAGACCCTCAAGTTTCCGCTGCCCAAGGGGCTCAAGGGGGATTAAACACTGGCCCTTGATGCGCCGTGGTGACGGCCGGCACGGGCGGATGGCAAGCCGGTCATGGGCTGTTCGGCTGGGGTGGGGTGTAGGGCGGGCCGGCGGCGATCAGGCGCGCCAGCTCTAGGGTGTGACGCACCTGCTGCTGGATCGGGTCGGGGATGGCGTGCGCGCCAGCCAGCGCGGCCTCTGTCCAGCGCCGGGTGGACTCGGCGTCGGGCGCGGGCAAGCCGGGCACCGGCACCAAGGGGCCGCCTTGGGCCTCTTGGATGCGCCAGCTTTGCCCGCCGACGAAGGCGTCCATCGCCGGGCAACGCCGCGCGTCGGCCACGGGCTCGCCCTCGGTGCCGCGCAACAGCAGGGCGTGGGTGCCGGTCAGCGCCAGCGTGGCGCTCATGCTGTGCAGGTATTCGCTGTGGGTGTAGCTGCTCAGCAACAAGGCCGGCCCGGCCACCGGGTTCATGAGCTTGACCAGGCTGTGCGCGCTGTTGCGCAAGCCCACGGTGCGGCGCACGTCGAGCAGGCGCTGCAGGCCCGGGTGCAGGCGCTGCGTGGGCACCCAGCAGACCCGGCCGGGCTGCAAATCAGGGCTGAGCAAGCCCGCCGCCTCGAGCGCCGGCAGCTGCGACTCGGGGTGGGTGCGGGCGTCTTCGGTGGCGCAGCCGTGCCACAGCACCGCCAGCCCGGCACGCGCCAGCAAACCCGCCAGCAACGGGGTGAGCATCTGCAGCTTGCGCGCGCCGTTGTAGCTGGGCAGCACCACGGTGGGCAAGGGGCTGCGGGCGGGGGCGGGCCAGCGCTGCAGCCGCTCATGCAGCGCGTCGAGGAAGCCCGCCAATTCTTCGGCGGTCTCGCCCTTGAAGCGCATAGCCAAGCAGAAGGCGCCAATCTCGAGGTCGCTCACGGCGCCGTCGAGCACCTGCCCGAACAGGTCGGCGGCCTGCTCGCGGTCGAGCGCGCGCGCGCCGTCTTTGCCGCGCCCGATTTTTTTCAGATGGTCTTTGATGCTCATTGCCGCTATTGTGCCAGCATAACAATCGCTTATCTCTATTAAGCGATTTGCGTTTCGGGCCCCATGGCGGGTGCGGCCACAGCCTGCAGCAGCCGCTTGAGCTGGGGTATGCAAGCGCCGCACTGGGTGCCGCATTGGAGCGTGCGTTGCAAGTCTGCCAGCCGCTGGCTGGCGCTGCCCGGGTTGCTGGCCAAGTGCAGGGTGATGGCTTGCTCGCTCACATTGAGGCAGGAGCAGACCTGGGGGCTGCGGCTGGTCGGCATTGAAGCCGAGGCCGAGGGCGCGGCCGCGCTGGGCTGCAGCAACTGCTGTCCGCTGACCAGCACGGGGCTTTCATCCAGCAGCAGCGTTTTGAGCCAGGCGGCCGAGCGCACGTCGCCAGCCAGCAGCAGGGCCTCGAGCCGGGGCTCGGAGTCGGGGCTGGGGCGCAGCAGGCGCAGCGCCCGCACCTGGGCGCGCTGGGGGTCGCGGTAGCACAGGGTGTCGGGGGTGTTCAGCCACAGGCGCGCGGCCACGGCGTCGAGCAGCGCAGGGGCAGGGGCTTGCAGGCTGGCGGCACGCAGCAGCACGCCCGTGCGCCCCTGCTCCTCGTGGCGGCCAAAGGGCACGCAGGTGGCGAAGTCGAACTGGCGCAGTTGCTCCGACAGCCAGGCCCGGGTTTGGGCGGCCTCGTATTCTGGCAGCCAGGCCAGCGCCAGCAGGGTCCAAGGCAGGTGGATGGGCTCCACGCGCACTGCGGCGTGCTTGAGCTCCGGTTGTTTGGAGGCCGGGCAGTAGGCTGGGCTGCTCAGGGCATTGACGCCCAGCAGCGGCTGGCCGGCCAGCGTGCGCCCGCCCAAACAATCCGATCCCCAGTGCATGGGCAAAAAAACCTGCCCCGGCCCCTGTTCTGCGCAGGCCTGCAGCGGCAGCACGATGCGCCCGCGTGCGCTCTGCACGCTCACCAGCGCACCGTCGGCCAGGTTGCTGCGCGCCATGTCTTGCGGGTGCATCTGCAACACCGGTTCCGGGGCATGGCCAAACAGGCGCCCCAGCAGGCCGGTACGGCTCATACCGTGCCACTGGTCGCGCAGCCGGCCGGTGTTCAGGGCCAGCGGGTAGGCGGCGTCGCAGGTTTCATGGGGCGGGCGGTAGGCGAGGGCCGCAAAGAGCGCCTTGCCGTCGGCGGTCGGGAAGCGGCCGTCGGCATACAGGCGCTTGAGTCCGCGGCTTTGGCCCTTGGGCAGTGGCCACTGCTGTGGGCCGGCGCGCTCGAGCAGGGCGTAGCTCAGGCCGCTGATGTCCAAGTCGCGGCCGCAGGTGCTCTGGCGGTGTTCGTTCCACACCGCTTCGGGCGTGGGGTAGTCGAAGTGGATGCGCCGCTGCGCCTCGGGCTGCGGGTGCAGCAGGGCTTCGAGGCGCTGCGCCAGGTCGCGCGCGATCACCCAGTCGGGCCGTGGGCCGTCTTGCGCATGGTCGGGGTGCAGCGGCGCGGGCACGGCGCGGCGCACGCGGCTGATGCAGCGCTCGCTGTTGGTCACCGTGCCCTCTTTTTCGCCCCAGGTGGCGGCGGGCAGCAGCAGGTCGGCGTAGGCGGTGGTGGCGGTGTGGGCAAAGGCCTCCTGCACGATCACGAACTCGGCCCGCTCCAGCGCCCGGCGCACCATGCTCTGGTCGGGCAGGCTTTGGGCCGGGTTGGTGCAGACGATCCACAACACCTTGACCGCGCCTTCGGCAGCGGCCTGGAACATCTCGACGGCGCTGCGCCCAGCTCGCTCGGGCACGCTGGGAAGGCCCCAGAGCTGCGCCACTTCGGCCCGGTGCGCGGGGTTGGCCAGATCGCGGTGGGCGCTGAGCAGGTTGGCCATGGCGCCCACTTCGCGCCCGCCCATGGCGTTGGGCTGGCCGGTCAGGCTAAAGGGGCCGGCACCGGCCTGGCCGATCTGCCCGGTGGCCAGATGCAGGTGAATCAGGGCGGCGTTGTTGGCGCTGCCGTTGCTGCTCTGGTTCAGGCCCTGGCAGTACAGGCTCAGGGTGGGGCGGCGGCGGCGGCCATCGCGGCCGCTAAAAATTGGAGCGGTGGCAGCCGGGGCGGTGACGGCCGGGGTGCCAGCCGGGGCTGGAGCGTCGAGGCCGGCAAGCCAGCGCGCGGCGGTGACCAGGTCGGCCTGCAGCAGACCACACAGGCGCGCCGTGTGGGCGGGGGTGTGCGCACGCACGAGCGCCTCCAACTCCGCAAAACCGCTGGTGTGGGCAGCGATGTAGGCCCGATCCACCCAGCCTTCTTGCAGCATGATGTGCAGCAGGCCGTGCAGCAGCGCCACGTCGGTGCCGGGTTGCAGCGCCAGATGCAGGTCGGCGCAGGCGGCGGTGTCGGTGCGGCGCGGGTCGGCGACGATCAGGCGCATATCCGGCCGCGCCGCGCGTGCGTCTTCAATGCGGCGAAACAGCACCGGGTGCGCCCAGGCGGTGTTGCTGCCGACGATGAACAGCGTTTGTGCCAGCTCCAAGTCCTCGTAGCAGGGCGGCGGCGCGTCGGCCCCGAGGGTGCGCTTGTAGCCGACCACGGCGCTGCTCATGCACAGGCGCGAGTTGGAGTCGATCTGGTTGCTGCCCAGCACGCCTTTGACGAGCTTGTTGAAGACGTAGTAGTCCTCGGTCAGCAATTGGCCGCTCACATAGACGCCCACGGCGTCGGGGCCGTGCTGGCGCACGGTGCTGGCGATGCGGCTGGCCGCCAGATCGAGCGCCGGCTCCCAAGCCATGGCCTGAGGCGGCTGGCCGCGTGCGCTGCGCCACTGCGGATGCAGCAGCCGGGTGGCTTGCGCCAGCTCGGGGCGAGCGCTCAGGTGCAGGGTCGAGCCTTTGCTGCACAAACGGCCGAAATTGGCCGGATGCTCGGGGTCGCCGCGCACGCCGGTGATGTGGCCGCCCCGGTGCTCGATCAGCACGCCACAGCCCACGCCGCAGTAGGGGCAGGTGGAACGGGTGGTAGTGGCCATGGGTGTGTGCCTTATTTGGCGGGCGCCGGGCAGCTGCCGCTGGTCACGCCGGGGCAGGTGCGCCGGGCCGGGCCCGCCAGCGGCCGCGTGGCCTCGGTGGCTAGGGTGTCGAGCTCGTGGGCGTCGAGGAACACCTGCCCGTGCTCGACTTTGAGGGCGAAGCGCGGCGTTTGACCTTGGTCGGGCGCGGCGGCCTCGCCGCTGTCGAGCGCGATGCTCCAATTGTGCAGCGGGCAGGCCACGCTGTGCCCAAACACGATGCCTTGGCTCAGGGGCCCGCCTTTGTGCGGGCAGCGATCGAGCAGGGCAAAAATGTGCTGGTCGGCGGCCTTGAACACGGCCACGTCGAGGCCGTGGGCGCGCGCCACGCGGCGCGAACCCAGGGCCGGGATGTCATCAACGCTGCAGACGGGAATCCAGCGGGTCATGGTGTCTCCTTAGTAGGTGTGTGGCAATCTAGGCCGCAGCCCTGTGGGGGTGGCACATCAGCCCGGCAGCGCGGCGGGTTCTAGGGGCTGATTTAGGGGCTGATCTAGGGGCTGGAATTGGCGCACATCGACTTGCGCCCGCTCAAAATCGAACCACGGGTCGGGCTCGCCCGCGAGCGCCGCCTGCAGCTGTTGCCACAGCGCCAAGCGCCCGGCGGCGTCGTCGAGGATGCGCTGTTTCACGTAGTCCAGCCCCACCCGGCTCACAAAATGCACCGTGCGCTCCAGATACCAGCCTTCCAGCCGGTAGAGCTGCATGAAGGCGCCGGTGTATTCCATCACTTCGGCGGCGCTTTTGAGCTTGCAGAAAAAATGCGCCACCTCGGTCTTGATGCCGCCGTTGCCGGCGATGAACATCTCCCAGCCGCTCTCCACGCCGATGATGCCCACGTCCTTGATGCCGGCCTCGGCGCAGTTGCGCGGGCAACCGCTGACGGCAAACTTGACCTTGTGCGGCGCGTACATGCCAAAAAAGGCACGCTCCAGATCCTTGCCCATCTGGGTGCTGTCTTGCGTGCCCATGCGGCACCACTCGGAACCGACACAGGTTTTGACCGTGCGCAGCGCCTTGGCGTAGGCGTGGCCGCTGGGCATGCCGATCTCTTTCCAGACCTGCACCAGGTCTTCTTTTTTGACACCCAACAGGTCGATGCGCTGGCCGCCCGTGACCTTGACGGTGGGAATCTGGTACTTGTCCACCACGTCGGCGATGCGGCGCAGTTCGGCGGCGCTGGTCTCGCCGCCCCACATGCGCGGCACCACGCTGTAGGTGCCGTCTTTCTGGATGTTGGCGTGGCTGCGCTCGTTGATGAAACGGCTTTGCGGGTCGTCGCGGGCTTCTTTGGGCCAGGTGCTGATGAGGTAGTAGTTGAGGGCCGGCCGGCACGTGGCGCAACCGTTCGGGGTGCGCCAATCGAGGGCCTGATAGACGTCGGCGATGCGCAGCAGCTTGCGCTCGCGGATGGCGTCGCGCACCTCCTGGTGGCTGTGCTCGGTGCAGCCGCACAGGGCTTTTTTCTGCGGCGCGGCCGAGTAGTCGCCGCCGGCGCTGAACATCAGGATCTGCTCCACCAAGCCGGTGCAGCTGCCGCAACTGGCGCTGGCCTTGGTGTGTTTGCGCACATCCTCTAGGGTGAACAGGCCCCGGCTCTTGATGGCCCTGCAGATGGCCCCTTTGGTGACGCCGTTGCAGCCGCAGACCTCGTCGCTGTCGGCCATTTGGGCGGCCTTCTGGTGCCCCTGGTGGCCGGCATCGCCTAGGTTGCTCTCGCCAAACACCAGCCGGTCGCGGATGTCGGCAATCGAGCGGCCCTCGCGCAGCAGCTTGAAATACCAGCTGCCATCGGCCGTGTCGCCATAAAGGCAGGCGCCGATCAGTTTGTCGTCTTGCAGCACCAGCTTTTTGTACACGCCGCCATTGGGGGCGGTCGGGTCGCTGAGCAAGATTTCCTCGGTACCGGGGCCGCCCATGAAGTTGCCGGCGCTGAACAGATCGATCCCCGTGACCTTTAGCTTGGTCGAGGTCGTGCTGCCGCTGTAGCGGGCGATGCCGTGCTCAGCCAAGTGGTTGGCCAGCACCTTGCCCTGCTCGAACAGCGGGGCCACCAGGCCGTAGGCGACGCCCCGGTGTGCGGCGCACTCGCCCACGGCGTAGATGCGCGGGTCGGTCACGGTTTGCAGCGTGTCCGAGACCACAATGCCGCGCTGCACGTGCAGCCGCATGTTTTCAGCCAAAGCGGTGTTGGGGCGTATGCCCACCGCCATGACCACCAGCTGGGCCGGGATTTCCGGCTCGGGGGCGCTGCCCGCCTTGAAGCGCACGGCTGCCACGCGCCCATCGGCACCGGGCAGCAGCGCCTCGGTCTGGGCGCCGAGCAGAAACTTCAGGCCGCGCGCCTGCAGCGAGCGCTGCAGCAATGCGGCGGCGCGCTGGTCGAGCTGGCGCTCCATCAACCACGGGGCCGCATGCACCACGGTCACCTCCATGCCGCGCTTCATCAGCCCGTTGGCGGCTTCTAGGCCCAGCAGGCCGCCGCCGATCACCACCGCCTGCCGGTGCTGCGCTGCGGCAGCGATCATGGCCTCGGTGTCGGCGATGTCGCGGTAGCCTTGCACCCCGGGCAGTTGCGCACCGGGGATGGGCAGGATGAAGGCGTTGGAGCCGGTGGCCAGGATCAAGCGGTCGTAGGCGACGGTGTGCGTGGCCCCGCCGGGCCCGCTGGCGTGCACCAGGCGCCGGGTGCGGTCCACCGCGCTGACGCTCCAGCCGGCGTGCAGAGTGATGCCGTGCTGGCGGTACCAGCCCCAGTCGTTGAGCACGATCTGCTCGGACTCCTGCTCGCCGGCCAGCACCGGCGAGAGCAGGATGCGGTTGTAGTTGGGGTGCGGCTCGGCGCCAAAGACGGTGATGTCGTACAGCTCGGGGCTGAGCTTGAGCAGCTCTTCGAGCGCGCGCACGCCGGCCATGCCGTTGCCCACCAGCACCAGCTTGGGGCGCGGGGTTGGGGTGGGGATTGGGGTGGGGATTGGGGTAGCTGGCGCGGCGCCGTGGGGGGCGGTGGTTTCCATCATGCGGCCTCTTTGTGCACGTGCGTCTGGCGGGTGTACAAAAAATCGAGCACTTCTTTGCGGCATTGCAGGTACGTGGGGTGGTCCGCCAGTGCCACGCGCTGGCGCGGGCGCGCCAGGGGCACCGTCAGCACCTCACCGATGGTGGCCGAGGGGCCGTTGGTGAGCATCACGATGCGGTCCGAGAGCAGCACCGCCTCGTCCACGTCGTGCGTCACCATCACCACGGTGCTGTGGGTGCGGGCCACGATCTCGAGCAGTTCGTCTTGCAGCTTGGCGCGTGTCAGGGCGTCGAGCGCGCCGAAGGGCTCATCGAGCAGCAGCACCTTGGGCTCCATGGCCAGCGCGCGCGCGATGCCGACGCGCTGCTTCATGCCGCCGCTGATTTCCCCCGGGCGCCGTTGCGCGGCGTGGCTCAGGCCCACCAGCTCCAGCGCCGCGTGGGTGCGCGCCGCCAGTTCGGCTTTGCGCTCTGGCTTGGCCCCGGCGCTGCGCGAGCCCGAGCCAAAAACGCGCTCGACACCGAGGTGTACGTTCTCAAAGCAGGTCAGCCACGGCAGCAAGGAGTGGTTCTGAAACACCACGGCGCGCTCCGGCCCCGGGCCGGCGATCTCGCGCCCGGCGCACAGCAGCAGGCCTTCGGTGGGGGAGGTCAGGCCGGCGATCAGGTTGAGCAGGGTCGATTTGCCGCAACCCGAATGCCCGATCAGGGCCACGAACTCGCCTTTGGCGATGCGAAGGTCGATCTGGCGCAGCGCCTCAAACTCGCCTTGCCGGGTTTTGAAGCGCTGCACCACGCCTTCGATCTGGATGTAGTGGCTCTCGTTCATGATTTGACTTCCTCGAAAGTAAAGGCGCGAGCGATGCGCACCAGGGCCCACTCCAGCAGCAGCCCGACCAGACCGATGACGAAAATCGCCACGATGATGTGTGTGATGTTGAGGTTGTTCCACTCGTCCCAGATCCAGAAACCGATGCCCACGCCGCCGGTGAGCATTTCGGCCGCCACGATCACCAGCCAGGCGGTGCCCACGGCCAGCCGCACCCCGGTGAGCACGTAGGGCAGCACGGCGGGCAGCAGGATCTTGGTCAGGATGGTCCACTCGCTCAGGTTGAGCACCCGCGCCACGTTGAGGTAGTCCTGCGGCACCCGCTGCACCCCGACGGCGGTGTTGATGATCATGGGCCAGATCGAGCAGATGAAGATGGTCCAGATCGCCGCCGGTTCGGTGCCCTGGAACACCAGCAGCCCGATCGGCAACCAGGCCAAGGGCGAAACCGGCTTGAACAGGCTGATCAGCGGCGCGCACATGCGCCCGGCAAAGACCGAGCGGCCGATCAGAAAGCCCAGCGGAATGCCCACCAGCGCCGCCAGCCCAAAGCCCAGCCCGACGCGCTCGAGCGAGCTGAGCACCTGCCAGCCGATGCCGACATCGCTGGGGCCGTTGACGAAGAAGGGGTCGGCAAACAACACCAGCGCCGCGCTCCAGGTGGCCGCCGGGGTCGGGAACTGGCCTTCGCCGCCGCTGGCGGCCAAATGCCACAGGCCGATGAGCAGCAGCAAACCCAACAGCGGCGGCACGACCTGGGGCGGCCATGCGCTGACGTCCCAGCGCGGCCCTTGGGGGCTGGGCGCCAGTTTGACGGCTTGGGTGGCCGGGGCGGTTGGGGTGTGGGCATGTGCAGCCGGGGCGCTGGCCGCGTGGCTGCTCTCCAGCGGTCGGGGGGTATGAAAGACGGCGCTGACCATGGTGGGTGCTCCTTAAGCCTTGATGGCAAAGCTGTCGGCGTAGCGCGCCGGGTCGCGGCCGTTCCAGACCACCCCATCCATCAGGGTGCTGCTGCGCAGCGGGTCGCGCGGCAGGCTGATGTTGAGCCTTGTGGCGGCCTGGCGGTAGAGCTCGATCTGGTTGATCTGCTGCGCCACTTGCAGGTAGTTGGGGTGCTCGCGCAGCAGGCCCCAGCGCTTGAACTGGGTCAGGAACCACATGCCGTCCGACAGGTAGGGGAAGTTCACCGCGCCGCCGTCGAAAAACTTCATGTGGTTGGGGTCGTCCCAGGTGCGCCCGAGGCCGTTTTGGTAGCGCCCCAGAATGCGGTCGCGGATCACATCGACGCTGGTGTTGACGTAGGGGCGCGCAGCGATGGTCTCGGCCATGCGCATCTTGTTTGGCAACCCGGCATCGATCCAGCGGCTGGCTTCGAGCACCGCCATCATGACGGCGCGCGCGGTGTTGGGGTGGTGGCGCACGAAATCGGTGCGCGCGCCCAGCACTTTCTCGGGGTGATCGGGCCACACGTCCTGGGTGTTGGCGGCTGTGATGCCGATGCGGTCCACGATGGCGCGGTGGTTCCAGGGTTCGCCGACGCAGAACCCGTCCATGTTGCCGACGCGCATATTGGCCACCATTTGCGGCGGCGGCACGGTGATGACCTTGGTCTCGCGCAGCGCGTTCACGCCGGCGCTGGCCAGCCAGTAGTACAACCACATGGCGTGGGTGCCGGTCGGGAAGGTCTGGGCAAAGGTGTAGTCGCGCCGCTCGCGCGCCATCAGCCGCGCCAGCGTGCCCACGTCCACCGCGCCGCGCTCGGCCAGTTGGCGGCTCAGCGTCATGCCTTGGCCGTTGCGGTTGAGCGTCATCAGCACCGACATATCGGTGCGCGGCCCGCCCAGCCCCAGTTGCAGCCCGTAGATCAGGCCATAGAGCGAATGCGCCATATGCAGTTCGCCGTTGAGCAGCTTGTCGCGCAGACCGGCCCAACTGGCTTCCTTGGACAGGACGATGCGCACCCCATGTTTGCGGTCCAGCTCCAGCACCGAGGCCATGATGACGGAGGCGCTGTCGGTGAGCGGGATGAAGCCGATGCGCACCTCCTCGATCTCGGGCCGGTCGGAGCCCTGGGCATGGACGACGGAGCGCAGGCCGGGCAGCAGGCCGGTGCCGGCATGGGCCAGCAGGGCCGCGCCAGCGAGTGTGGCGCCTTGGCGCAGGGCGCTGCGGCGTCCGGGCTGGGCAACGGCGCTTGCGGCGGCGTCGGCGGCAGTGGGCGCGTGGCAGGCGGCCGGGCTGTGGCCGCCAGGGGTTGGTGTGCCAGCCGTGCTGGATTCGGTCTGGCTGAGGTCGAACGGGGGCATGACTACTCCTGGAGCAATGAACAATCGAAGCGCGGCAGCAAATAAAAAAACGGCGTCCTCCCGTGTCCGCCTTGAAAGCGGGGTGGGAGGGACGCCGTTGTCCGTCTTGCTCTGCGAGCCAGTGTCTAGTGCAGTGTTGCACGCTATGCAACTAGACACCAGGTTCGTGCCGCCGTTGGCGCGAACCCATGCAATCAATCAAGCAATAGTCGTGCCAAGGTTGGTTGTAGGGGGTTCGTCTGAGGCGGGCGCTGGATTGGGGGTCTAGTTGCAAAGCCAGTGCACCAGAATCGGGCCGACCCTTCACCGCCTTGGTGCGAGCAGGCGGCTCATCGAGCTGCTGGTGCGCCATGAGCAGGCCCTGGGTGCGATCGATGAGTTTGCCTTGGTGCGCCTGTTCGTGTGCGTGCACCCGTGCGCGGGCAAACGGGTTCGCGCCAGTGGCGCGCTCCAGGTCAGTTCAGCAAAGCCAAATGTGTTCGAGGCCACAAGGGCCTCGACGCGTAGTGATGCACCCGCCTGGGGGTGTCAGTAACTCTTGTAGGGCAGGAACTTGCCTGACATGGTGATCGAGACCCGATCGCCCTTCGGGTCCGGCTCACGCTGAAGATCCATGCGAAAGTCGATGGCGCTCATGATCCCGTCGCCGAATTCCTCGTGGATCAGCGCCTTGAACGTGGTGCCGTACACCTGCACCAGCTCGTGGAAGCGGTAGATCAGCGGATCGGTCGGCGCGGTGCCCGGCAGGCTGCCCTTGTACGGGACCACCTTGAGCCATTGCGTCTCGGCCTCGGTCAGGTCGAAGATGCGGGCCAGGGTGGCCGCCTGGGCATCATCGAAGGTCATCTGGCCGAGGCAGCCGGCGGTGACCCACTCCTTGCTCAGACCCACTTCGGCGGCCACGTCGGCCCATTTCAGGCCCTTGGCCACCTTGGCGGCGATGATCTTCTCGGTTACTTCGATGCGGCTCATGCAATTCTCCGGATAGGGGTAAGGGTCCCATGTAATGTAGCAGACAATAGCCGTGCGAGGGCAGGTTTTACTGGGTTCGCTTGGGGCGGGCGCTGGATTCGGACCGATTTGCCGCTGCCGGCACACCAGAATCGGTCCGAACGGTTCACCTTCTTGGTGCAAGCAGGCGGCCCATCGACAGCACCGCCTCGGCCACATCCACCATGCGCTTGTTCTGGTTCATGGCAAGCTCGCGCAGGGCTTTGTGCGCGGCCGGTTCGTCGAGCTGCTGGTGCGCCATGAGCAGGCCCTTGGCGCGCTCGATCAGTTTGCGTTCGTTCAGGCTGGCGCGCAGTGTTTCGAGTTCGGCGGCGGCGGATTGCAGCCGCAGGTCCTGGTCTTGCACCAGGTCGAGCACCGACTTTTCCAGCCCCAGCGCCAGCCCTTGGGGCGCGGGCTGGGTGGCGGGGGGCGTGGCCTCAAAGAATGTGTTGCCGCGCGCGCTGTCGGTCTGCGCCTCGGGGTGCTGGCGTTGGCGCTGTTCGAGCTGCCCGATCTCGGCTTGCACCCGCGCCATGCAGGCCTGGGCTTGGGCGACCAGATCCTGCGTCAACTGGTCTTCGACTGGGCGCATCTGGTCCATGCAGTGGCTGCAAACCGCAAACCAGACCGCGCTCTGTGGCGGCTCCAGCGCCCCAGCGGCGGGTGTTTGCAGCAGCAAGCGGCGCAAGCGGCTGCGCTCGCCCAGGGGCTGGGCGCGCTGGTGCTGATGCCAGAGCTGCAGCAGCGGCGCACTGGCAAAGGACTCAAACACCTGCAGGCAGCGCTGCTGCGCCTCGATCAGCTCGCTCAGGTGCAGCAGCTCGGGCGCTTGCGCCTGGCCGCGGGCAAACAGGGCCGCACCCGCGGCCCGCTCCTGCCCGGCCCACTCCTTGCCTTGCATGAGGTTGAACAGCGCCAACAGCGGGCGCAGCAGTTCGGGGTTGCTGGCTTGGTCGGCGGTTTCGAACACCACGGCCAGAAAGCTGGCAATCAGGCGGGCGTAAGCGGCCGACAGCCCTTGGGTGTCGAGCGCTTTGGCCGCCACACGCGCGCGCAGCAGCGCCAGCGCATCCAACCCCTGCAGCGCGTAAGCCACCCGGCCCAAGAGCCGGGCAGCGTGCGGTGTGGGAGCGGTGATCAGGGCAACCGACTCGCGCAGCCACTGCGCCACCTGGGGGTCGGTTCGCTGGCCTTGCTGCTGCTGCAGCTCGGCTTGCGGGTTTGCATGCGGCGAGCCGACCAGCCCCACCCAGAGGTTGGAGAGCCCGCGCTCGCGTTGCAGTTCGTGCACCAGCGCGGCGGTGCTGCGGGCCAGCGCAATGCTCTGCGCCAGCCGCTGCAACTCGCTCAGTTCGGTGTGTTTGGCGGCCAGTAGGAAACTGAGGCTGGAGGTCATCGAGTGGGTGGTCAGGCGGCGCCGGGGTTGCGGCATATGTTTCAAGCAATTTCCATGCCCTTGTGGGGCGCAGGAGGGCGTCGCGGAAAGGGTGTCGCGCAATGCCGTGCCTGCCTTACACTCATCCCATGCTGATTTTCGGAATCGAAAGCTCGTGCGACGAAACCGGGGTGGCCTTGGTGCGCGCCGAGGCGGGTACGGCCCCGCCGCGGTTGCTGGCCCAAGCCCTGCACAGCCAGGTGCAGATGCACGAGTCGTATGGCGGCGTGGTGCCCGAACTGGCCAGCCGCGACCACATCCGGCGCGTGCTGCCGCTCACCCACAGCGTGTTGCAGCAGGCCGGCTGCACGCTGCAGCAGATCGACTGCCTGGCGTTTACGCGCGGCCCGGGCTTGGCCGGGGCCCTGCTGGTGGGGGCCGGGGTGGCGTGCGGCATGGCGGCGGCGCTGGGCAAGCCCACGCTGGGGGTGCACCACCTCGAGGGGCACCTGCTGTCGCCGTTTTTGAGCGCCGATGCGCCCGAGTTCCCGTTTGTGGCGCTGCTGGTCTCGGGCGGACACACGCAACTGATGCGCGTCGATGGGGTGGGGCGCTACCACTTGTTGGGCGAGACCATCGACGACGCCGCCGGCGAGGCATTCGACAAATCGGCCAAGCTGCTCGGGCTGGGCTACCCCGGCGGCCCGGCGCTGGCGCGGTTGGCTGAACGTGGCCGCGCTGACGCCTTCAAGCTGCCGCGCCCGCTGCTGCACAGTGGAGATCTGGATTTTTCTTTTGCCGGCCTCAAAACCGCGGTGCTCACGCAGGTGCGCAAGCTAGGCCCCGAACTCGACGCGCGCCGGGCCGATCTGGCCGCCGCCACCGAGGCCGCCATCGTCGAGGTGCTGCTAAAAAAATCGCTCGCCGCCTTGCAGCAAACCGGTCTGCGGCGGCTGGTGGTGGCTGGCGGCGTGGGCGCCAACCAGCGCTTGCGCCAGCAGCTCGACGCCGCTGCCCAGCGCCTGGGGTTGCGCGTGCACTACCCCGAGCTGCACCTGTGCACCGACAACGGGGCCATGATCGCGCTGGCCGCCGCGATGCGCTGGCAAGCCGGCCTGATGCCTGCCGACGCCCGCGGCGAGGGCTACAGCTTCGCGGTGCGGCCGCGCTGGCCGCTGGCACAGAGCGCCAGCGCAGAGGCCGCCGCAACAGCTTAAGCGGGCGCTGCACCATTTCAGGGCACGCCTCACCGAAGGCGCAGCTGCGTTCGGGCATAATATCCGTTCATCAACCGCCGGGTCTGCACAACTCGGCGGTTCGCATTTGGAGACGCAACAATGCCCACCTATCCCGTAACCAAGCGCGGCGCCGAACAGCTCAAATCCGAGTTGCAGCGCCTCAAATCCAGCGACCGCCCGGCGGTCATCAACGCCATCTCCGAGGCGCGCGCCCAAGGCGACCTGAGCGAGAACGCCGACTATGACGCCGCCAAAGAGCGCCAGGGCTTCATCGAAGGCCGCATCGCCGAAATCGAGAGCAAGCTGGCGCAGGCGCAGGTCATCGACCCGGCCACGCTCGACGCCGGTGGCCGGGTGGTGTTTGGGGCCATCGTCGAGCTCGAAGACGAGCTCAGCGGCGCGGCGGTCACGTACCAGATCGTGGGCGAAGACGAGGCCGACCTCAAGCAGGGCCTGATCAACATCTCGAGCCCGATCGCGCGCGCCCTGATCGGCAAGGTGGAGGGCGACGTGGCCGAGGTGCAGGCCCCGGGTGGCGTCAAGCGCTACGAAATCATGGCGGTGCGCTACCAGTAAGCAGCCCACCCAGAGGCTGTGCGGCTGCAGCGCGCTCGGCGGCCTGCACGGTGTTGCTCAGCAGCATGGTGATGGTCATGGGCCCGACGCCGCCGGGCACCGGCGTGAGGTAGCCGGCGACCTCTTTGACGCCGGCAAAATCCACGTCACCACACAGTTTGCCGGCGGCGTCGCGGTTCATGCCCACGTCGAGCACCACGGCGCCGGGTTTGACCATGTCGGCCGTGAGCAGCCCCGCCTTGCCCACCGCGGCCACGATCACGTCGGCTTGCCGGGTGTGGGTTTTGAGGTCTGGGGTGCGCGAGTGGCACAGGGTCACGGTGGCGTCGCGTTGCAGCAGCAGCAGCGCCATCGGTTTGCCGACGATGTTGCTGCGCCCGATGACCACGGCGTGCTTGCCGCGCAAGTCGCAGCCGATGTGCTCCAGCATTTTCAGACAGCCGTAGGGGGTGCAGGGCCAGAAACCGGGCTGCCCGACCAGCAGCGCCCCGGCGCTGGCGATGTGAAACCCGTCCACATCTTTGGCTGGGCTGATGGCTTCGATCACGCGCTGTGCGTCGATCTGCGGCGGCAGCGGCAGCTGCACCAAAATGCCGTGGATGCTCGGGTCGGCGTTGAGCGCGGCGATGCGCGCCAGCAACTCGGCTTGGCTCAGGCTGGCGGGGTGGCGTTCGAGCAGCGAGTGGATGCCGGCCTCGGCGCAGGCCTTGACCTTGTTGCGCACGTACACCTGGCTGGCCGGATCCTCGCCCACCAGCAGCACCGCCAAGCCGGGCCGGTGGCCGTGCGCCGCTAGGGTGCTTACGCGTTGCGCCAGATCGGCGCGCAGTTGCCGCGACAGCGCCACGCCGTCGATCAAGTGTGCAGTCATTGCAAAAATAGGGGTGCTAAAAGGTAAGTCAGGCTTTGGCGCCCGGGGCCAAGGCGATTTTGAGCAGATCGGCAACCTTGTTGACGCCGAGCTTTTCCATGATGTTGGCGCGGTGCGCCTCCACCGTTTTGATGCTGATATTGAGGTCGTCGGCGATCTGCTTGTTGAGCCGCCCGGCCACGATGCGCTCGAGCACCTGCGATTCGCGCCCGGTGAGCCGGGCCATCAGGGCTTCGCGGCTGGCGGCTTGCTGGTGGACGGCAAAGGCGGTGCGCGCCGTCTCGAGCATGCGATCGACCAAGGCCATGAGCTGCTGCTCGTTGAAGGGTTTTTGGATGAAATCGAGCGCGCCTTTTTTCATCGTCTGCACCGCCATGGGCACGTCGCCGTGGCCGGTGATGAAGACGATCGGCAAGGGGGAGTGGCGTTCGAGCAGCCGGTCTTGCAGCTCCATGCCGGTCATGCCGCCCATGCGGATGTCGGCCACCAGGCAGGCCACTTCGCGCGGGTCGTAGCGGCTCAAAAAAGCCTCGGCGGACTCGAAGCAACGCACCCGGTAGTCTTTGCCCTCGAGCAGCCACTGCAGCGAGTCGCGCACCGCCTCATCGTCATCGACCACGTAAACCAAACCGCGCTTAGCCATCACACTCATTTGTCGCCTTCATTGGGTAGGCATAGGCCCGGCGGCGGGCCCTGGCCTGGGTGCATCAGGATTTGAGCGCAGTCAGCGAGGGGAGCCAGAAGCTGAACTCACAACCCATGATTTCCTGCCCATTGTAGAGGTTGTGCGCCTCGAGCCGACCGTGGTGCGATTCGACGATCGAGCGGCACAGCTTGAGCCCGATCCCCATGCCCTCGGCCTTGGTGCTGTAAAAGGCCTCGTAGATGCGTTCGAGTCGTTCCGGCGGGATGCCGCGGCCGTTGTCGCGCACGCTGAACTCCACCACCGGCAGGCCCTCGACGTGGCGCGGCGTCACGCACAGCTCGACTTGGCGCTGGCCCACGGGGCGCTGCGCCTGCATGATGGCTTCGCCGGCGTTTTTGAGCAAGTTGATGAGCACCTGCTCGATCAAGATCGGGTCCACCAGCAGCTGCGGCAGGCGCGCCGCCACGTAGGTGTTGAGGCGCACCAGGTGGCGGCGCAGATCGATTTCGGCCAGTTCCACGGCGTTGGCCACCATCTGCGCCGCGTCCGAGGGGATCGGGGTGGGTTCGCTGCGTTTGACGAAGGCGCGGATGCGCTGGATGATCTGGCCGGCGCGCTGGGCCTGTTTGGCGGTTTTTTGCAGCACCTCGAGCAGCTCGGCCTCGCTGATCTGCTGCTGCTGCAAGCGCGCGATCATGCCGCTGCTGTAGTTGTTGATGGCGGTCAGGGGCTGGTTGAGCTCGTGCGCCACGCTCGAGGCCATCTCGCCCATGGTGATCAGGCGGCTGGCGGCCTCGGCGCGCTCTTGCTGCAGGGCGGCTTGCTGCTCGGCGCGCCGGCGCGCCGTGATGTCGGAGGCGATCACCATCTGCACCAGCCGGCCATCGACCCAGGTCAGGTAGCGCGAGCGCACCTCCAGCCACTTGTTGAGGGCGTCGAGGAACAGCTCGGCGTGGTCGGTGGTGGCCTCAAACAGGGTGTCGGTGGGCAAGCCCGCTAGGCCGTCGGACTGGTGGTCCTCGCCATCCGGGCGGGTGGCGCTGCTGCGCTGGCTCAACTGGATCAGCTGCCGGTGCCCTTCGGCGGTCGAGCCGAACCAGGTCTGATACATGCGGTTGGCAAACAGCAGTTCGGTGCTGTTCAAGGGCGCCACCGACACCGCTTGGTCGAGCGTGTCGAGCACGGTGGTGAAGCGCCGGTACGAGGCCCCGAGCTCTTCGCGCACGCGCTTGGGTTCGCTGATGTCGGTCATCGACGTCATCCAGCCGGTCTGCTGGCCCTGCGAGTCGATCAGCGGCGAGACGTACATGCGGGCATAAAAAGTGCTGCCGTCTTTGCGCTGCACGGGCATCTCGAAGCCCCCGGCGTTGGTGCGGCCGCTGAGCTCGTCGTCGAGCCGGGCGTGCAGGTTTTCCACATGGGCGGCGGGCCAGTAGGGGAAGGGGGCTTGCGCACCCACCAAGTCGGCCTCGTTCCAGCCGGTCATCGAACAAAAAGCCGGGTTCACGTAGGTGATGCGGCCATTGAGGTCGAGCGCGCGCATGCCGGTGAGCATGGAGTTTTCCATGGCGCGGCGAAACAGCGTCTCGGACTGCAGGGCACGCTGCGCCTGCAGCCGGCGCCGGGTGTGGCGCAGGTTGGTGAGCAGCATCCAGATGGTTAGCAGGCTGAGCGAGCCGACAACCCAGAAAAATCCTTCGCCGGCGGCATCGCGGCTGATGCGGTAGCTGGTGGCGCGCAGCTGCAAGTGCGGGCCCACGGGCGTGACCGCCAGCTGGGCGCTGCGCGGCTGCCCAGTCCAAGGCAACCACGGCAAGCCCTCTGGGTCGAGCTCGTGCGTGCTGCCGGCCACCACGTTGCCGTTCAAATCGACCAGCGCCAGCGCGTAGCGGGTGCGGACATCGCCGGGCACCCCCAACCGCAGCAGCATTTCGAGCGAATACTCGACCATCAGAGTGCCCTGAAAGCTGCCAAAGTGCGTCAGCGGCAGCAGCAACAGCAGGCGCGAGTCGGGCCCCGGGCCACCCAGCGGGCGACTGAAGTGTGGCTGCAGGGTGGTGCGCGCCACACCCAGCGCGCCCTCGGTGTCGACATCCAAAACCGGCTGGCCGGCGCTGCGGTTGAGCAGCGCCGGTGCCTGCACGGCCGCGTGGGCCGACACCACCTGGTCGCGCGCATCGAGCCAAGTCAGCGCCAACAGCTCGGGAAAGCGCCCGGCCAGCAGCTCGGCTTCGAGGCCAAACAGCTGGGGGCTGAGTTCACCGCCGACGACCTCTGCGGCCATGCGCTGCAAGGGCTCGTGCGGCTCGAGCAAGCGCAGCCGCAGGCGCTGCTGCGCGTACTCGACGTCGCGCGTCACCTCTTGCTGCTCGCGTTGCGCCTCGAGCCGGGTGAAGTAGGTGAACGCCGAGGCGATGGCGGCCAAAAAAAGCAGCACCGAGATCAGGGGCACGATGCTGACCATCCGGTCTTGGTGCGCCGGGCTCAGGCCCTGCCACCAGCGCTGCCAGCGCCGCCAAGGGCGCCAGCGCGCGCGGAGCGAAGCGATCAGGGAGCTGGGTGTGCTTGTCATTGGCTCCAAGTCTATGGGAAAACCCGCATCGGATGGGGCTTGCTCGCTGGTTTGCACGCGGACACAATTTCATAATACAAAAAGTTAATCTGTATCTTGAAAAATTCCACAAACTCTGCCACACTTCGTTCGAGGTGGCGCGCGCCTGTGTCACCATAAACCCGTCGGTGCCCGCCACGATCGTGCGCACCGCAGTGGCCCACAAACAGGAGACGCCGCATGTCCGAACCCTTGCCTCCCTCCCAGAGCGTGCTCAGCGCGCCCGACCCCGACGCCCAAGAAACCCGCGAATGGCTCGACGCCCTCACAGCGGTGATCGAGCGCGAGGGCCCCGAGCGCGCCCACTTTTTGCTCGAGCAACTGCTTGAAGAAGCGCGCGAGCACAGCGTGGACCTGCCGTTTTCGGCCACCACCGGTTACGTCAACACCATCGAGCCGGGCGAAGAAGCGCCCAGCCCCGGCAAGCTGGCGCTCGAGGGGCGGCTGCGCGCCTACATGCGCTGGAACGCGATGGCGATGGTGGTCAAGGCGAACCGGCTCGACCCGGCCGACGGCGGCGATTTGGGTGGCCACATCAGCTCATTCCAGTCGATGGCGCACATGCTGGCGGCGGGTTTCAACCACTTCTGGCACGCCGACGACACCGACAGCGGCGGCAGCCACGGCGGCGATCTGCTCTACATGCAGGGCCACAGCGCGCCCGGCATCTACGCCCGCGCCTTCATGGAAGGGCGCATCAGCGAGGAGCAACTGCTCAACTTCCGCCAAGAGGTCGATGGCAAGGGCCTGTCGAGCTACCCGCACCCCAAGCTGATGCCCGATTTTTGGCAGTTCCCGACCGTGAGCATGGGGCTGGGGCCGCTGATGGCGATCTACCAGGCGCGTTTTCTCAAGTACCTGCACGCGCGCGGCATTGCCGACACGGCGCGGCGCAAGGTCTGGGCCTTTTGTGGCGACGGCGAGATGGACGAGCCCGAAAGCCTGGGCGCGATCGGGCTGGCGGCGCGCGAAGGGCTGGACAACCTGATCTTTGTCGTCAACTGCAACCTGCAGCGCCTCGACGGCCCGGTGCGCGGCAACGGCAAGATCATCCAAGAGCTCGAGGGCGAGTTTCGCGGCTCGGGCTGGAACGTGATCAAGCTGCTCTGGGGCCGCCAGTGGGACGAGCTGCTGGCGCGCGACAAAGACGGCGCCCTGCGCAAGATCATGATGGAGACGCTGGACGGCGACTACCAGGCCTTCAAGGCCAACGACGGCGCCTTTGTGCGCAAAAACTTCTTTGGCCGCGACCCCCGCGCGCTCGAGCTGGTGGCCAAGATGAGCGACGCCGATGTGGCGGCGCTGCGCCGTGGCGGCCACGACGCCTCCAAGGTCTATGCCGCCTTCCACCGCGCCCAGCACCACCAGGGCCAGCCCACGGTGCTGCTGGTCAAAACCGTCAAGGGCTACGGCATGGGCAAGGCCGGCGAGGGCAAGAACACCGCGCACCAGACCAAGAAGCTCAGCGACGAAGACATCCGCACCTTCCGCGACCGCTTCAACATCCCCATCCCCGACAGCGAGCTGCCGAAAATCCCGTTTTACAAGCCGGCCGACGACACGCCCGAGATGCGCTACCTGCACGAGCGCCGCCAAGCGCTGGGCGGCTACCTGCCCAAGCGGCGCGCGCGCAGCAGCGAGCAGTTCACCGTGCCGGCGCTCGAAACCTTCAAGGCGGTGCTCGAGCCCACCGCCGAGGGGCGCGAGATTTCCACCACCCAGGCCTATGTGCGCTTCCTCACGCAGCTGCTGCGCGATGCGGCGCTGGGGCCGCGCGTGGTGCCGATCTTGGTCGATGAGGCGCGCACCTTTGGCATGGAGGGGCTGTTTCGCCAGATCGGCATCTACAACCCCAAAGGCCAGCTCTACACCCCGGTGGACAAAGACCAGGTGATGTACTACCGCGAAGACAAGGCCGGGCAGATCCTGCAAGAGGGCATCAACGAAGCCGGCGGCATGGCGAGCTGGATTGCGGCCGCGACCTCGTACAGCACCAACAACCGCATCATGGTGCCGTTCTACATCTACTACTCGATGTTTGGCTTTCAGCGGATCGGCGACTTGGCCTGGGCGGCGGGCGATATGCAGGCGCGCGGCTTTTTGCTCGGCGGCACCAGCGGGCGCACCACGCTCAACGGCGAGGGCTTGCAGCACGAAGACGGGCACAGCCAGATTTTGGCCGGCACCATCCCCAACTGCGTCAGCTACGACCCGAGCTTTGCGCACGAGGTGGCGGTGATCCTGCACCACGGCCTCAAGCGCATGGTCGAGCGCCAAGAGAACGTGTTTTACTACCTCACGCTGCTGAACGAAAACTACCCCATGCCGGGCCTGACCCCCGGCACCGAGGAGCAGATCCTCAAAGGCATGTACCTGTGCCAAGAAGGCCCCAAGCTGACGCCGCGGGTGCAGCTGCTGGGCAGTGGCTCCATACTGCGCGAAAGCCTGTTTGCGCAGCGCCTGCTGGAGCAAGACTGGGGCGTGGCGGCCAATGTCTGGAGCTGCCCAAGCTTCAACGAGCTGGCGCGCGAGGGCCAAGACTGCGAGCGCTGGAACCTGTTGCACCCGACCGAGGCGCCGCGGCAGGCGTTCGTGACGCAGCAGCTGGCCGCGCACACCGGCCCGGTGGTGGCCGCGACCGACTACATGAAAGCCTACGCCGAGCAGATTCGGGCCTTCATCCCCAAAGGGCGCAGCTACAAGGTGCTGGGCACCGACGGCTTTGGCCGCAGCGATTTTCGCAGCAAGCTGCGCCAGCACTTTGAGGTCAACCGCCACTACATCGTGGTCGCCGCGCTCAAGGGTTTGGCCGAGGAGGGCGCTTTGCCCGCCGCCAAAGTGGCCGAAGCGATCGCCAAATACGGCATCGACGCCAACAAGATCAACCCCTTGCACGCCTGAAGCGCGCGAAAGGCATTCATCATGGCAATGATCGAAGTCAAAGTCCCCGACATCGGCGACTTCACAGACGTGGCGGTGATCGAGCTGCTGGTCAAAGTAGGCGACCGCGTGAAGGCCGAGCAGTCGCTGGTCACGGTCGAGAGCGACAAGGCGTCGATGGAAATCCCGTGCTCGCACGCCGGCGTGGTGCGCGCGCTCAGGGTGGCGCTGGGCGACAAGGTGAACATCGGCTCGGTGCTGCTGGAGCTGGAAGCCGAGGGTGCGCTGGAGCCGGCTGTTGCCGCTGCCCTCGCTGTTGCTGCGCCTGCTGCACCGGTTGCCGTGCCCGTGGCCGCCGCGCCGGCAGCGGCGCAAGCCGCGCAGCCCAGCGTGCCTGTGCCTGTGCCTGCGCCTTCACCGGCCCCGCCCCCGGCCGCTGCGCCCACGCCAGCCGCCGCCGCGCTGCCCCACGCCTCGCCCTCGGTGCGCAAGTTTGCGCGCGAGCTCGGCGTGCCGCTGGCCGAGGTCAGCGGCAGCGGCCTCAAGGGCCGCATCACGCTCGCCGACGTGCAAGCCTTCAGCCGCGCCGTCATGGCCGGGCAGCAGCACACCCTAGCGGGCCGGGCGGCCTTGGCGGGCAGCGGCGCCGCTGCTGGAGCGTCTGGCAGCGAGCTGGGCCTCATCCCCTGGCCCAAGGTGGACTTTGCCAAGTTTGGCCCCATCGAGCGCAAAGAGTTGGGGCGGATCAAGAAAATCAGCGCCGCCAACCTGCTGCGCAACGCCGTCATGATCCCGGCCGTGACCAACCACGACGACGCCGACATCACCGAACTCGAGGCCTTTCGCGTCGCCACCAACCGCGAGCACGAAAAATCGGGCGTCAAAGTCACCATGCTGGCCTTCCTCATCAAGGCTTGCGTGGCGGCGCTGAAAAAATTCCCCGACTTCAACAGCAGCCTCGACGGCGACGCGCTGATCGTCAAAAACTACTGGCACATCGGCTTTGCCGCCGACACCCCCAACGGCCTGATGGTGCCGGTGCTCAAAAACGCCGACCAAAAAGGCGTGCTGCAAATCAGCCTGGAGATGGCCGAACTGGCCAAGAAAGCGCGCGACGGCAAGCTCAGCCCCGCCGAAATGAGCGGCGCCACCTTTACCATCTCGAGCTTGGGCGGCATCGGCGGGCGCTACTTCACGCCCATCATCAACGCGCCCGAAGTCGCCATTTTGGGTGTCTGCAAAAGCCAGATGAGCCCGGTCTGGAACGGCGAGGCTTTTGTGCCGCGGCTGCTGCTGCCGCTGTCGCTCACGTGGGACCACCGCGTCATCGACGGCGCCGCGGCGGCGCGCTTCAACGCCTATCTGGGCCAGATTTTGGCCGACTTCCGCCGCGTGCTGCTCTAAGGGCCACCTGCCATGACCAATCAAACACATCCAAACCCTACCGAGTTCGACTGCGACCTGTTGGTGCTGGGCTCGGGCCCGGGTGGCTACTCGGCCGCTTTTCGGGCCGCCGATCTGGGCCTCAAGGTCGTGCTGGTCGAGCGCTACGCCCAGCTCGGCGGGGTCTGTCTGAACGTGGGCTGCATCCCCTCCAAGGCCTTGCTGCACGTGGCGGCGGTGCTCGAAGAAGCCAGCCATCTGGGCGCGCTCGGGGTCGAATTTGCCGCGCCCACGCTGAGCCTGGACAAGCTGCGCGCGCACAAAGACAAGGTCATCGGCAAGCTCACGGGTGGCCTGGGTGCCATGGCCAAAATGCGCAAGGTCGAGATCGTGCGCGGCTACGGTGCCTTCGTCGGTCCGCACCAGATCGAAGTCGAAGAAACCCACGGCAGCGGCCAAGCGCAGACCGGCAGCAAAAAACGGCTGTCGTTCAAGCGCTGCATCATCGCCGTGGGCTCGCAGGCCGTGCGCCTGCCCTTCATGCCAGACGATGCGCGCGTGGTTGACAGCACCGGCGCGCTGGCGCTGCCGGGCGTGCCCAAAAAGATGCTGATCGTCGGCGGCGGCATCATCGGCCTCGAGATGGGCACGGTCTATTCGGCGCTGGGCGCGCGGCTGGATGTGGTGGAGATGCTCGACGGCCTGATGCCGGGCGCCGACCGCGATCTGGTCAAGGTCTGGGAGAAGATGAACCAGGGGCGCTTCGACCGCATCTTGCTCAAAACCAAAACCGTGGGCGCCCAAGCCACGCCCGAAGGCATACGGGTGCAGTTCGAGGGCGCAGACGGCAGCCAAAGCGAAGGCCTGTACGACTTGGTGCTGCAAGCCGTGGGCCGCGCACCCAACGGCAAAAAGATCGCCGCCGAGCGCGCCGGCGTGGCCGTGAACGGGCGCGGCTTCATCGAGGTCGATGCGCAGATGCGCAGCAACGTGCCCCACATCTTCGCCATCGGCGACGTGGTCGGCCAACCGATGCTGGCGCACAAGGCGGTGCACGAGGCGCACGTGGCGGCCGAAGTGGTGGCAGGCGAATTGCTGGGCCGCGCCGATCTGGCGCGCGCGGCTTTCGATGCGCGCGTGATCCCCAGCGTGGCCTACACCGACCCCGAGCTGGCTTGGGTGGGCCTGACCGAAGAGCAGGCCAAGGCGCAGGGCATCGCAGTGCGCAAGGGCTTGTTTCCGTGGAGCGCTTCCGGGCGCGCCTTGGCCAACGGCTGCGAGCAGGGCTTTACCAAGCTGCTGTTCGACGACCGCCCCGAAGCCGCTGGCCACGGCCGCATCTTGGGCGGCGGCATCGTCGGGCGCCACGCCGGCGACTTGATCGGCGAAGTCGCGCTGGCGATCGAAATGGGCGCCGACGCCGTGGACATCGGCAAAACCATCCACCCACACCCCACGCTGGGCGAGAGCATCGGTCTGGCGGCCGAAGCCGCGCACGGCAGTTGCACCGATTTGCCGCCGCAGCGCCGTTAGGGGTGACCTAGGGGCTGGGGCCAATCCAAGGGAGAATTGACCATGCCCCGCTTTGCCGATTACGACCAGCACGACGCCCTCGGCTTGGCCGACTTGGTGCGCCAAGGCGCGGTGAGCGCGCGCGATCTGCTCGACGATGCCATCCGCCGCCGCGACGCGCTCAACCCGCAGCTCAATGCGGTGGTGCACAACATGGACGAACTGGCCTGGCGCGCCATCGAGGCTGGGCTGCCGCAGGGGCCGTTCACGGGTGTGCCGTTCTTGCTCAAAGATCTGCTCGCTGCCTACGCCGGCGTGCCGCTGACGCACGGCAGCCGCGCTTTCAGGCACTACGTACCGGATCGCGACAGCGAAATGGTGCGGCGCTTCAAGGCCGCCGGGCTGGTGATTTTTGGCAAGACCAGTTGCCCCGAAAACGGCTACTTGGGCAGCACCGAATCTGTGCTGCACGGCATCACGCGCAACCCTTGGGATTTGCAGCGCTCGGCGGGCGGCTCCAGCGGCGGCTCCGGGGCGGCGGTGGCGGCGCGCATCGTCCCCATGGCCAGCGGCGGCGACGGCGGCGGTTCGTTGCGCATCCCGGCTGCGGCCTGCGGCGTGGTGGGGCTCAAGCCCTCGCGCGGGCGCAACCCCTACGGGCCGCTGGTGGGTGAGCCTTGGTTTGGGCAGGTGCAAGAGGGCGTCATCAGCCTGAGTGTGCGCGACACCGCTGCCGCGCTCGATGCCACCAGCGGCCCAGACTTGGGCTGCCCCTACACCGCGCCGGCGCCGGCGCGGCCCTTTTTGCACGAAGTGACGCAGCCGCCGGGCAGGCTGCGCATCGCCTGGTGCGAGCAACCCCTGATGCGCTCGGGCGAGCTCAGCGCCGAATGCCGCCACGCCTTGCAGCAGACGGTAGCGCAGTTGCAGACGCTTGGGCACGAGCTGGTGCAGGCGCAGCCGCCGATCGACCACCACGTGGTGGGCCCAGCCTACCTGCTGCGCGTGATGTGCGCCGCCGCCACCGACCTGCGCGAAGCGCGCCGCCTGCTGGGCCGGCGCTTGCGGCCAGACGATTTCGAGCCCGCAACCTGGTTGCTGGCGCGCTTTGGCGAGTCCCTGTCCAGCGCCCGGCTCGAGCTGGTGGCGCGCGACCTTCATCGGCAGCGCTACCTGTTCGAGCGCTTCATGCAGGGCTTCGACGTGTTCCTCACGCCCACGCTGGCCAAGCCCCCGGTGCCGCACGGCGAATTCCAGCTGCGCGGACTCGACCAGATCGCCGCCACCTTGGCCACCTACACCGGCTTGGGGCCGCTGACGCGGCTGCTCGACACCCTGCTGCCCAGCTTGGTGCAAAAAAACTTCGACTGGGTCGCCGCCCCGCCGCTGGCCAACCTCACCGGCAACCCCAGCCTCTCGCTGCCCTTGCAGCACAGCAGCACCGGGCTGCCCATCGGCCTGATGTTCACCGCCCGCTACCTCGACGAAGCCTGCCTGCTGCGGCTGGCCGGCCAGCTGGAGCGCGAACTGCCGTGGCGCCAGCGGCTACCGCCGTTGCTGGCGGCGCTTTGAATCTCGGTTTAAGGCATCGGTGCCGCGGCGCGCTGGTGTACAGTCGCGCCCATGAACGACCTTGCCGGCAAACACATCGTCTTGGGGCTCTCGGGCGGCATCGCCTGCTACAAGGCGGCCGAGCTGTGCCGGCTGCTGGTCAAAGACGGCGCCACGGTGCAGGTGGTGATGACCGACGCCGCCTGCCAGTTCATCACCCCGACCACGCTGCAAGCGCTCAGCAACCGCCCGGTTTACAGCAGCCAGTGGGACGCGCGCGAGCCCAACCAGATGCCGCACATCAACCTGGGGCGCGCGGCCGACGCCATTTTGATCGCCCCCGCCAGCGCCGACTTGCTGGCCAAGCTGGCCCAAGGCCGCGCCGACGATCTGCTGACGCTGCTGTGCTTGGCGCGGCCGGCCGAGCGCGTGCCCTTGCTGCTGGCCCCGGCCATGAACCGCGAGATGTGGGCGCACCCGGCCACGCAGCGCAACCTGGCGCAACTGCGCGCCGACGGGGCCCACGTGTGGCCGGTGGGGCAGGGCGAGCAAGCCTGCGGCGAGAGCGGCGACGGGCGCATGCTCGAGCCCGAGCAACTGCTGGCGTTGCTGCAAGCGCAGTTTCAGCCCCAGTGCCTGGCCGGGCAGCGGGTGCTGGTCACCGCCGGCCCCACCTTCGAGGCCATCGACCCGGTGCGCGGCATCACCAACCATTCCTCGGGCAAGATGGGTTTTGCCATCGCCCGCGCCGCCCGCGAAGCCGGGGCCGAGGTGCGGCTGGTGGCCGGGCCGGTGCACCTGCCCACTCCGCTGGGCGTGCGCCGCTGCGACGTGCAGTCGGCGCTGCAAATGCAGGCCGCGGTGCAAGCCGAACTGGATTGGGCCAGCGTGTTCGTGGCCGCTGCCGCCGTGGCCGATTGGCGGCCCGCGCACAGCGCCGAGCAAAAAATCAAGAAAGACGGCAGCGGTCAGCCGCCCAGCCTAGCGTTTGTAGAAAACCCCGACATCTTGGCCCAAGCAGCAGCCAGCCCGCGCGCCCGCGCCGGGCAACTGTACTGCGTCGGCTTTGCCGCCGAAAGCCACGACCTGCACGCCCACGCCGAGGCCAAGCGGCGGCGCAAGGGCGTGCCGCTGCTGGTGGGCAACATCGGCCCGGCCACCTTCGGCCGCGACGACAACGCCCTGCTGCTGCTCGACGAGCAAGGCAGCCAAGCCTTGCCCGCCGCACCCAAGCTGCAACTGGCGCGCACCCTGGTGGCCGAAATCGCGCGGCGGCTGGGTCGGGACGGGCACGAGGCGGACACAATCCGGCCTTGAAACCCCCTGCTCGGGGCAGGTGATGCGAGCTTTGTCTGGCCCCAAGCACCGGCCGTATATTGCATAATAATCATGCAGCGATAAATAGACGCGCATCGCGCAACCCTTGCACTGCGCACTGTCAATGCAGTGCCCACAGGAGACAACGCCATGACACAGCCCTCAGAGGCCCCGAGCCGCCCCAGCCGAGCGCACGACCGCACCCGGCGCCGCCTGCTCTTGGGTGCCGCCGGCGCCGGAGTCGGATTCACGGCGCTGGCGCTGGCAGCCCCGGTGCGCACGCTGGCGCAGCAGGTGCAGGAGTTCATCCAAGGCCCGCCGGTGCCCGATGTGGCGCCGGAGCAGTTGTCGCCGCACGTCTGGATGATCCGAGCCCGTGATGGCTTTCCGACCCCGGAAAACTTCGGCTTTTTTGCCAACGTGCCGTTCGTCGTCACCAGTGCCGGGGTGGTGGTGCTCGATTCGGGCGGTTCGCTGCAGATCGGCGAGATGGCGATCCGCATGATCCGCCGCGTCACGCCCCAGCCGGTGGTGGCGGTGTTCAACAGCCACTTCCACGGTGACCACTGGCTCGGCAACCACGCTTTTGTCAACGCCTTTGGGCGCGAGCTGCCGATCTATGCCTTGCAGGGCGCCAAGGAGAGCATCATGGGCGCAACAGGCAATCTGTGGCGCAACCTGATGGAGCGCTGGACCAATCAGGCCACTGCCGGCACTCAAGTGGTGCCCCCCAACCGCACCGTGCGGCACGGACAGACGCTGCGCTTTGGCCAGGTCGAGCTGCGGATGCACCACTACGGCATCGCCCACACCTCCTACGACCTGTCGATCGAGGTGCGGCCGGACCGGGTCACTTACGTGGGCGATGTGGCGATGGATAACCGCATCGCCAACATGGACGACGGCTCCTTTCCCGGCACGCTCGAGTACTTTGACAAGCTCAGCGAAGCGGCGGGCGAGCAGCTCTGGGTGCCCGCCCACGGCCGCGCCAGCCGAACCCTGCTGCGCGACTATGGCGAGTTTTTCCGTGGCATCTGGGAGCCGAGCCTGCAGGCCGTCAAAGATGGCCACGGTGTCGAGGTGGCGCGCGCCAATGTGCTCAAAGACCCCCGGGTGGCGCGCCACGCCACCACCATGCTCGGCTTCGAGGCCAACATCGGGCGCTACGTCAGCTTGGCTTTTTTGGAGGCGGAGCAGTTGGCTTTTTGAAATGGGCCAGTAGCCCAGATGTGCGGTGGCACGCAGCCGCAGCGTGCCCGCTCAAGCCTGCAAGCCCCCTAGGGCTTGGGTGAGGTCGCCGATCAGGGCGCTGAGTTCGGCGGTGGCGATGGTGGCGTCGGCGTCGAAGCCGCCTTCCTCCTCGGCTTGGCCATGCTCGGCAAAAACCCCGTCCAGAAATTCGATCTTGCTCAGGCTGCCACTCTCGGCCAGCACGAAGCGCACCCGCCCCTCCCAATCCAGCGCCAGCTTGGTGGGCAGCTTGCCTTGGCCGATGTGCAGGCGCATCTGCTCGTCGTCGAGCGGGTGGCGGGTGAACTTGACGGCGGCCTTTTGCTCGTCGGCCGCCTTGAGCTCCACCTCCTGCCCGGGGGCAAACTGGGGCGGCCAGTCGTCGGCGCCGCCGCTCAGCCAGTTGGTCATCGCCACTTGGGGCGAAAGCTGGGTGTTCCAAGGCCGGGGTTGCAAGCCCGTAAACGATTTGAGCAGCGTGCTGATGGCCTCGTCGCAGCGCGCGCTGCTGCTGCTGTCTAGGGCCAGCCGGCCATTGACCGGGTCGATCCACAGCATGACGTTGCGGCTCTGCGCAAAAGCCATGGGCAGCAGCTGCTGCACGATCTCGTCGCGCAGTTGGCGCTGCTCGCGCCGCCCCGGCTGGCGCCCTTCGCGGGCCTCGATTTGCTCGAGCCGCTCGTCGAGGTGGCGCTGCACCACCGCGCCGGGCACGCGCTTGCTCTCGCTTTGCAGCCGCAGCAGGCGCTGGCCGTTGACCAGTTCCACCAGCGCCCCATGCTCTTTGCCGCGCGGCGGCACCCAGCCGATCGAGTGCTCTTGGCTGGCCAAGCAGGGCACAAAAGGCGCAGCGGACAGGGCTTGCTCCATGGCCTCGAGCGGGGGCAGCGTTTGCGGGTCGAGAAGGTAGAGGGTGAGTTGTTTGAACACGGTGCGCGGCAGATGTACGAATTTTGGATTAAATTGCTAACAATGATTTTGCAAGCTCTGCTGCATTTTAGTACAAGCCCATCGTGCTCGCTCCGCCCTCGGTCAGCGCTCGGTCAGCCCGCCTTGGCTGCGGTCCACGAGAGCCAAAGAAGGAGATTTTTTCTGCCCGCGCGCAAAACCGGACCGAAGTTGGCATAGAATTCGGCCTTCAGCAAGCGGCTGTAGCTCAGTTGGATAGAGTACTTGGCTACGAACCAAGGGGTCGTGGGTTCGAATCCTGCCAGCCGCGCCACACACGAAACCTCACCTTGGAAACAGGGTGGGGTTTTTCAGTTTCTGGCCCCTGCTGCATCACACTGCTGCAAAGTGAGTGTTCTAATGGCTGGTCAAACCCGTCAACGCCCGACCATATCTCCCGAAGTCAGAACTTGTGCACCCTTTGCAGTGAGCACCGATCGCAGCAAAGCGCGAGCGACTTCCTTCCCATGAATGGGGCGGTACGCGCTGGGTATCAAAGGTGCGATGAGCCGAGCCATGGGAATGGCCACGGATTCCGCCAACCGTGGCGGTTGCCCCAGGTGTGCCCGGCTGTCGAGCAGCAAGGATGGGCGAGCAATGACCAGCGCCTCCAGTTCCAGCGACTTGAGCGTCTCTTCAAGCTCCCCCTTGACCCGGTTGTAAAAGACGGACGACTGGGCGTTGGCGCCGGCAGCACTGACTAGGCCGATGCGGCGGGCACCCGCCCGCACAGCCGCCATGGCCACCGCCAGATTCGCCTGCAGATCGACCGCACGAAATGCCTCACGGCTGCCCGCCACCTTGAGGGTGGTGCCCAGTGCCAGATAGGCTTCGTCGATCGGGGGCAGTTCGGGGAGTGCAGTGAAATCGACCCGATGGCAGTGGAGCTTGGGATGCGAGACCTTCAACGGGCGTCGAACCAGGGCATGGACTTCTGCAACGCCATCGTCAGTCAGTAGCATATCCAGCAAATAACCGCCAATCAGGCCGGTGGCGCCTGCGAGCACGACTTTTCTGCGTATGAATGCCGAGGCCATGACCTGCCTTACCAGTGTTTCCCAGAAGTCCTGAGGGTTGAAGGTTAATCGATTTTTTCCTAAGAGCTTGGGCGTCAGCACTTGACCCCCTTTTGACCACACCAGCCGTTCTGGGCAGAATAGCCAGATTCTGGGATCAGAGAGGTCACCTGCTCCCCGTAAAAAAGCGGCCCAACATGAATACTTCCATTCGCAACCCAGACCCCTTGAGCCGACCCCTGGCGTGCGGTGCGCAGTTCAGCACCAGCGCAGCGCCCGAAGAGCGCAGCCCTTTGCGCGAGGCCATCGACCGGGCCCACCGCTTGCCCGAAGCCGAAGCGATGGCTCCCTTGATGGCGGCTGCGCAGCTTGACGCCGATCAGGCGCTGCGCTCCCACGCGCTGGCGCGCCAACTGGTCACGGGTCTGCGCGAAGGAGCGGCCCAGGGTGGCCGCGCCGGTCGTGTGCAAAGCCTGATGCAAGCATATGCCTTGTCGAGCGATGAAGGCGTGGCCCTGATGTGCCTGGCAGAAGCGCTGCTGCGCATACCCGATGCCGCCACACGCAGCGCGCTCATTCGCGACAAGATGGGCCATGGCGACTGGCACCTGCATTTGGGCCGCAGCGACTCGTTGTTCGTCAACGCCGCTTCATGGGGCCTAGTGCTCACCGGTAAGTGGGTCGCCACACACAGCGAAGGCCAGTTGCTGGGCGCGCTCAGGCGCCTGGTTGTCAAGAGCGGTGAGCCTTTGATCCGCCAAGCTGTGCAGCTGGCCATGCAGATGCTGGGCGAGCAGTTCGTTATCGGCGAAACGATCGACCAAGCGCTGCACCGTGCACGCAGCATGGAGGCCAAGGGCTTTCGCTACTCCTACGACATGCTGGGTGAGGCGGCCCTGACGGCCGACGACGCGCAGCGCTATTTTCAGTCGTACCTGCACGCCATTCACACCATTGGTCGGGCATCCAGCGGGCAAGGGGTGCAAAGGGTGCTAAATGCGCCCGGCATTTCGATCAAGCTTTCGGCCCTGCACCCCCGCTACAGTCGCGCCCAGCGGGCGCGGGTGATGGCAGAGCTGCTGCCGCGTGTGCTGCAACTGGCCGAACTGGTGTGCCGTTTCGACCTGGGCCTGAACATCGACTCCGAAGAAGCCGATCGGCTCGACCTGTCACTCGATCTGCTCGAGGCACTCTGCCTAGCGCCCAGCCTAAGGGGCTGGCAGGGCATGGGTTTCGTGATCCAGGCCTACCAAAAGCGCTGCCCTTTTGTCATCGACTTTTTGGTCGATCTGGCGCGGCGCACAGCGCATCGCCTGATGGTGCGCTTGGTCAAAGGCGCCTACTGGGACAGTGAGGTCAAGCGCGCCCAAGTGGAGGGCCAGAGCGATTACCCGGTTTACACCCGCAAGCACCACACCGACGTGGCTTACTTGGCCTGCGCACGCAAGCTGTTGGCGGCCCCCGATGCGGTGTACCCGCAATTTGCTACCCACAACGCGCACACTTTGGCCGCCATCGTGCACTTGGCCCAAGCCCAGCTCGGTGATTACACCGCGGGTCAGTACGAGTTTCAGTGCCTGCACGGGATGGGGGAGCCGCTGTACCAGCAGGTGGTTGGGGCGGCCAAGCTGGATCGGCCTTGTCGCATCTACGCCCCTGTCGGCACGCACGAAACCCTGCTGGCCTACCTGGTGCGCCGACTGCTCGAGAACGGCGCCAACAGCTCCTTTGTCCACCGCATGGCCGACCCGAAGGTGTCCATCGACGATCTGGTGCAGGATCCGGTTGCGCGCATGAAGCAGGACGCCTTGCGGGAGGGCCGATGCCCCGGCGAGCCGCATCCGCAGCTGCCCTTGCCCGGTGCCCTGTATGGCTCGGCGCGCCTAAACTCGATTGGCCTCGACTTGGCTGATGAACCCAGCCTGCGCTTGCTCACCCAGCAAATGCAGCAGCATGTAGGCCCATTCAGGGTCGTCCCCATGCTGGCCGTGCCAGCCATAGGGGCGGCGATGCATACCCTGCACAACCCGGCCGACCACGCGGACCTGCTGGGCACCGTGCAGTACGCCAGCGACGCCGATGTCAACGCGGCTTTGCAGGCTGCGCAGGCACAAGCGCCGCTGTGGTCTGCCGTGCCTGCGGCACAGCGTGCCGAAACGCTGGAGCAAGCTGCGCAGCTGCTGCAGGCCCACGCCCCGCACTGCATGTCCCTGCTGGTGCGCGAAGCAGGCAAGACTTGGAGCCACGCCGCAGCCGAGGTGCGCGAAGCGGTGGATTTTCTGCGCTACTACGCCGCTCAGGTGTGCCGCGACTTTGACCACCGCACCCACCAGGCCCTGGGCCCGGTGGTGTGCATCAGCCCCTGGAACTTTCCTTTGGCCATCTTCGTAGGCCAGGTGGCGGCAGCGTTGGCGGCCGGCAATGTGGTGCTGGCCAAACCGGCTGAAAGCACCCCCGCCATCGGCGCCTTGGCCGTCGAAACGCTTTGGCAGGCCGGGGTTCCGCGGGCGGCATTGCAGTTGTTGCCCGGACGCGGCCCAGAAGTCGGTATGCAACTGGTTCAGGACGCCCGTGTTCAAGGCGTGCTGTTCACCGGCTCCACCCAGACCGCGCGTGCATTGCAGGCGGCGTTGGCGCTGCGCCTGAACGCGCACGGGCAAGCCGTGCCGCTGATCGCCGAAACCGGAGGCCAGAACTGCATGATCGTCGATTCATCGGCCTTGCTGGAGCAGGTGGTGCAGGATGCGTTGGCCAGCGCTTTCGAGGCTGCAGGCCAACGCTGCTCGGCCTTGCGCGTGCTGTGTGTGCAAGACGAGGTGGCCGAGCGGCTGCTGGCCATGCTCAAAGGGGCCATGGCCGAAATTCGCCTGGGGCCACCAGCGCAGCTGCACACCGACATGGGTTCGGTGATCGACGCCCGGGCACGCGACGGCATCGAGGCGCACGTGGCCCAGATGCAGGCCAGGGGGCACCGCGTGCACCGCATTCTGCATCCCTCGAGCGATACCCCGGCTGGCACCTGGGTGCCGCCCACGCTGATCGAGATCAACCGCTTTAGCGATCTCGAGCACGAAGTGTTTGGGCCCGTGCTGCATGTGCTGCGCTATGCCCGGACAGACTTGCAGCAGTTGCTCCAGGCCATCAACGCCACGGGCTATGCCCTGACTTTGGGCGTGCATTCGCGCATTCAGGAGACCATTGAACTGGTGCAGGGCTTGAGCCGCGCGGGCAACGTGTATGTCAACCGCAACATGGTCGGTGCCGTGGTGGGGGTGCAGCCGTTCGGCGGCGAAGGGTTATCGGGCACGGGCCCGAAGGCCGGCGGGCCGCTGTATCTGCTGCGCCTGCTAGCGCGCAGCCCAGAAGACGCCGCTTGGCGCAGCATGCAGAGCAGCGGCGCTGTTGTGGCAAGGCCTCAGGCCGCTCCTGCGTTGCAGAGCCTGCGCGACTGGGCGCTGGCCCAAGGCCGATTGACCCTAGCGCACGCCTGCGACCGATTTGCGGCACACAATCCCGCCGGCATGGAGGCGGTGCTAAACGGCCCCACCGGCGAACGCAATCTCTACCGCGTGCAGGCTCGCGGGCGTGTGCTGTGCCTCACGGGCCAGCAGCCACAGGCAGACGAGGATCGGTTGACGCAGCTGGCAGCGGTTTTGGCGGTGGGCAGTCGGGCTGTGTGGGCCGAATCGGGGCACAGCCTAAAAGCCGCGTTGCCGGAAGCGGTTCAAAAATCCATCGACCTCTCGCCAGACCCGCACAACGAAGCGGTGGAAGCGGCCCTGATCCATGCGGATGAGCCCAGTTGCCTACAGGCTGGCGCCGACCTGGCGCGCCGGCAGGGTCCGATCGTGACCCTGACAGCCATGCGCCCAGGCGATCCACACCTGCCCCTGATGCGCCTGCTGACCGAGCGCAGCATCAGCACCAACACCGCCGCTGCCGGAGGCAACGCCAGCCTGATGACTTTGCAAGGATGAATGGGCTGTGGGGCACGCAGATCGATGCCCCGGTGCTCCTGTGTTTGGCGGAAGCGGTGAGATTCGAACTCACGAACGGTTGCCCGTTGCCGGTTTTCAAGACCGGTGCAATCGACCACTCTGCCACGCTTCCAGCGGTTCAACGCCAAGCCTTTGATTGTAAGCTGCCGGGCTGGCTGTGGCCGACATGGCGGGTGGCGGGAGGGCGGCAGGAAGTTGGCTTGTAGGGGATTTTCCGACTTCAAGTCCAGCCGTTTTCTGACTCATGGCGGCGCGCGGCGGGCATACAGTGAAATCCATGCGGGCTGCATGGTGCACCTGCAAACGCTGGAGCTCATGACATGATGACGATCAGCGACGCCATAGGCGTCAGAACCCATGTTTCCATCCGGCCAAGGTCAGTTGCCGCAAGCAGTGAGGGGTCGGCAAACCGTACCGAGTACTGGCCCTTTACGCTGCGCTTGGCCAGCGGTGCGCAGGACATGGCCAAGGTGCTGGAAGTGCGGCACAACGCCTATGCCCGCCATTTGCCAGAGGCCTTGACGTCCTCACTGCGCGAGCCCGAAGCGCTGGACGGGGCCGAGGGGGTGGCGTTGCTGCTGGCCGAATCCAAGCTCGACGGCGCGCCCATGGGCACCATGCGCATTCAGACCAACCAGGTGCGGCCGCTGGCGCTGGAGCAATCGGTGCAACTGCCGCAGTGGATGCAGGGCTTACCGCTGGCCGAAGCCACGCGCCTGGGCGTGAGCCTAGATGGCACGGCGAGGCTGGTTAAAGTCGCCTTGTTCAAGGCCTATTACCTGTATTGTCTGCAAGCCGAAATCCGCTACATGGTCATCACGGCCCGCGCTCCGCTAGATCGTCTGTACGAGCGCATGCTGTTCCAGGATGTGTATCCGCACTTGGGATACATCCCACTGTCCCATGTCTTTGATCTGCCGCACCGGGTTATGTACCTGGATGTACAAAATGTGCGCCAGCGTTGGGAGGAAGCCGGGCATGCATGGTGCGATTTCATGTTCTACACCGAGCACCCCGACCTGCAACAGCAAGCCATTGCATAAAGCCCAACAGTGGGGGGTCAACCGGTGCGTGGCAACGCCGCAGCGGGCAGGTCGGCGCCGAGCACCAGATCGACGTGATCGAGTTCGCTGGGGGCCAGGGTGCTGAGGTAGGCCTTCAGTCTGTCGTCGGCGATGAAATCGGCCCCCGAGCGGGCCGCCAGCATGGCTTGCGGCGTCTGGGGTCGGGCCACCACGTAGCCTTGCACGTAATCGACCCCGATCTCGGCCAGCGTTTCCACGGTTTCAAAGTCTTCGGCCCATTCGGCGATGGTTTTCATGCCTAGGTTTTGCGCCAGGCTGACGATGGCTTCGACGATCGCCACATTGGCCGGGTGTCGGTTCATGTTGACGATGAAGCTGCCGTCGATCTTGAGCAGATCGGCCGGCAGTTCCTTCAGGTAGGAAAACGAGGTGTAGCCGGCCCCGAAGTCGTCCAGCGCCACCTTGGCGCCGGCGGCGCGCACCCGGTCGATGAAGCGGTGCGTGTTGTCCATGTCGTGCAAGGCCACGCTTTCGGTGATTTCCAAGCAGATCCGATGCGCTACCGTGCGGTGACGCTCGAACATGGCGAACACGTCGTCGATGAAGCGCTCGTCGTTGAGCGAAGCCCCGCTCAAATTGACGCAGACGAAGCGGTTTTGCACCAAGGCCTGTTGGTGCTGCTCCAGCCAAGCCAAGGTCTGGGCCAGCACCCAACGGTCGATCACGCCCATGCGGCCGGCGATTTCGGCGGCCTGTATCAAACGCACGGTCGGCACCAGTTGGCCGTGTTCGTCGTGCATGCGCAGCAAGACTTCAAAGTTGTGCGACCCATGCGGCGTGCGCAACGACATGATGGGCTGCATCTCCAAATACAGGCCCGCGACCGACTGCTGGCTGGCCAGTTGTTCGACCAGATGCAACTGCGCTTCGTGATCGCTGAAGATGCCCGAGCTGCGCTCAAACACCACCAGCGTGTTGCCCTGCCCCTTTTTGGCCATGCGGCAGGCATGGTCGGCGGTGGCGATCACGTCTTTGGCTAGGCTGCCGGTGGCGACTTCGATCAAGCCGATGGAGCCGCGCACCTGGAAGGCGCGCTCCCCGACCTGACAAGCCCTGCCGCCGATCTGGTGCAGGATTTCCCTGCACACGGCCTCGGCCTGCGCCAGCGGGGTGTGCGGCATGACGATCAAAAACTCGTCGCCGCCGACTCGGCCCAAGTGCATCCCCTGGTTCAAGGGGATTTGGGCCCGTTGGCAGACGGTGTGCAGCACGGTGTCGCCGGCGGCATGGCCGTAGAGGTCGTTGATGAGTTTGAAGCGATCCAGATCCAAGTAGGCCACCGCCAGCGGATGGCCGCGCGCCAAGTCGGCCAAGCCGCTGCCGAGCACCTGCTCGATGCCGCGCCGGTTCAGCACCTTGGTCAGGGTATCGTGATGCGCCAAAAACTGCAGGTGTTCGGTGGCCTGGGCCTTTTCGGTGATGTCTTGCAGGGTGCATTCGAGTTTGTCGCCGGCCAAGGCGGCGCGCACCTGAAAGCGTCGCCCCGGTTCGGGCCCGGTCTGGTGCTGCAGCTCGAGTTCGGCGGTGCCGTGTCTGCGCGTCTGCTCCAGCAGGGCGTTCCAGTGGGCGGGGCCAAAGCGTTCTGGCCAAGTCTGTGCGCGCAAACCCGCTTCAGTCTCGCCCAGCAGGTGTTGCAGGGCCGGGTTGGCGCTGCTCAAGTGGCCCTGCAGGTCGAGCGTGAACAGGCCGATCGGCAGCACTTCGTAGGTGTGTTGCAGCTCGGCTTGCGCCGCCAGCCGCTGCTCCTGCGCCAAGCGGATCTGCTCGGCGATCGCCAGCGAGGCCAGCAGGCTGGAGGCCAACGCGGCGGTGACGCTGTTGAAGGCCCATAGCAGCCCCTTGAGGCCCAACGCCGCCGCTGCAACTTCCAACAAACTGGCAAGCAGCGCCACCGATATTGCAGCGGCGTACCAAACGGCTGCTCTGGAATGAGTGCGCAGAAAGATTTTGGCAAGCAGAAACAGCAAGGCCAGCAAACTGAGGCCAGAGCAAACCCAGATAATGGGCAAAAATTGGGCGTAAGGCAGGCTGACGGCCAGCAGCAGCAGCGGGAAGCAGCTCCATTTGATGGCGGTGCACAGGTAGGCGTGTCCGACCTGCGCCAACTCGTCGCGCAGCAGCGAAACGAACAGGGTAAAGGTCACCACGTAATACAAAGCCAGCGTCAACGGCCGCATGGTTTGCAGCCATTCGTAGGGAATGGTGTGCCCCAGCCACTGCTGGTCCCAGCCCATCGAGAGCGCGGCCATGCGCAAGTTCAGCACCAGCCAAGCCGCAAACAGGACGTAGGTGCGGTTGCGGTTGATCAGGCCGGCGATCAGGGTAAAGAGCGCCAGCACCAGAATGCCGCCGTCGAGCAGGCCCGAGCCACGGTGAAACTGCAGTTCGCGCTGGGACAAATCGGTGGCATGCCACTGCAAGGCCGCGATGCGGCCCGGGCCGACCAGTGCGGTGCGGCATAACACGGAGCTGGCGCCAGCGGGATCGAAAGCAAAGCCGGCCCGGGCCAGCTGCATGGTGCCCTGCAGCGGTTCGGAGCGCGAGCCGCTGGCCAACAAGGTCAGGGTGCTGGCGTTCCAGCAAGCCAAGCTATGCGCATGGCGCGAGGGGAATTCGATGCGTATAGAAGAGGGTGCCGCATGCTGGGGTTGCAGCAACAGCCAGAAGGGCGACTCCAGCAAATCGTTGTCCTGTTGCCGCACCGGGGCCGGTGCCGCTTGCGTCAGCCGCTGCAAGGCCTCGGAAGCTTGCCATGTTCCTTGGGCGTCGTGCAGCACTTGAAACTGCAGGGTGCGGCCTTGGTCATGGGCGTAATGGCTGTTCCAGTTCCAGAGTGCCCACAGCGTCAGCAGACCGAACAAAACGGGCAGCCAAAGCACAGAAAATGCCAGCAGCACACGGTCCAAGCCACGGTTGAGGCGGGACGGCCAAGCTGCAGACGAGGGTGAAAGTGGGGGCATAAACTGGGGTTGACCCGATGTGCTGATTGCTCCCCTTTGACGCTGAGCCGAATTATGCGGCCAATTTCAGTGTTTTCTGCGTATGCTGCGCTTGTGCCACACTCTGCTGCTTATGGACAAACCCGAACTGGCGCAGCAGGCGCTGGCCTGCTACGACCGGCTGCTGCAGCGCGACCAGCGGCTGCGGCCGCGACCGGGGCAGCGCCTGATGGCCGCGCAAGTGGCGCAGACCTTCAGCCAAGCCGATCTGGGGCCGCTGGAGGCCTCGCAGGCCCTGCCCGGGGTGGAGCCGCAGCGGGCCTTGGCCGTGATCCAGGCCGGCACCGGGGTGGGCAAATCGCTGGCCTACTGCGCGCCGGCGCTGGCGCTGGCGCTCGAGCGCAACACGCGCGTGCTCATCAGCACCGCCACCGTGGCCTTGCAGGAACAACTGGTGCACAAGGACTTGCCGGCTTTGGTGGCGCAGTTCGAACAGCCCATACGCTACGCCTTGGCCAAGGGCCGTGGCCGCTACGTGTGCAAGCTCAAGCTGGAGCGCCGCTTGGCTGGCTTGGGGGCTGCGCGGGGCAATGATGCCGCCGGCGAAGAAGATTTGCACGAGGACGATTGGTTTCTCGAGGCACAGCCACCCCAGCCCGGGGGCACCAGCGACGTGGACACCTTGCTGGCCCTGCAAGCCGATTTGGCCAGCGGTCGCTGGAGCGGCGACTTCGATGACTTGAGCCAGCCCCCTGCAGGCCTGTTGTGGCAGTCGGTGGCGGTGCAAGCCAGTTCGTGTGCGGCGCGCCATTGTCCTGTCTATGGCCAGTGCAGCTACTTTGAGCAGCGCAAGGAGCTGGTGGGGGCGCAGGTGATCGTGGTCAACCACGACTTGTTGCTCAGCACCTTGGGCTCGCGCACCTTGCCCGATCTGGATAACTGCCTGCTGGTGATCGACGAGGCGCACCACCTGCCGGCGGTGGCCTTGGAGCAGTTTGCCAGCCGCATGGACCTAAGCCGCCTTGGCTGGATCGAGCGTTTGGCGCAGCGCGCCATGCGCGCCGGGGCCACTTTGGGGCTGACAGAACTGGCCGGCGTGCACGAGCAGGCGGCGGCGCTGCGCCAAGCCATGCAAGAGCTGGCGCGCTGGGTGGTGCAGCAGCATGGCCCCGAGCTGAGCGCGGCGCCGCGGGAGTCTGCTGGCTTGGGCCTGCTGGGCGCCCATGCAGCGACTCGCCCTGCCACTGCGGCGGCTTCGGGGGCGGTGCCGGCGGGCTTTGCACCCGAGCGCGTGGCCCGGCTCAGCCAAGGCCAAACCCCCGCTGCGTTGCTGCAGACCTTGGAGGCGCTGCAGCGCAGTTCGGGGGCTTTCATCGACTCGTTGCGGCTGCTGGCCAAGGCGTTGCGCGCCGAAATGCGCGAGCAGCCGCAGCAGTCGCGTCAGCTGGCCACCCTGTACGCCCAATTGGGCAGCCTGACGCCGCGCCTCGAGGCCGCGCACGAGACTGCGCGCTTGTTTTTGCAGCAGCCCAGCCTAGGGGACGAACCGGTCGCCAAATGGTTCAGCGTGCAGTCTGCGGGGGCCGATGCGGCGCTGATGGCGCACGCCAGCCCGACCCTGCCCGGCAGCACCTTGCGCCAGCACCTGTGGGGCTCGGTGCGCGCCGCCGTGCTGACGTCGGCGACCTTGAGCAGCGGCGGGCGTTTTGATTATTTTTTGCGCGAGTCTGGACTAGAGCGCGATCCCGACGCTTGCACGCTCGAAGTGCCCAGCCCCTTCGACTTCAGCCGCCAAGGGCGCCTGGTGCTGGGCGGCACCCGCGCCGACCCCAAAGAGGCCAGCGCCTTCAATGCCGAGCTGGTGTGCAGCCTGTTGCAAGACCTGGCCGCTGTGCGCCACGGGGCGCTGGTGCTGTTTACCTCGCGCCTGCAGATGCGGCTGGCTTGCGAGGCCCTGCCGACGGCCCTGCGCGCACGGGTGCTGGTGCAAAACGAGCTGCCACGCCAGCGCCTGCTGCGCTTGCACGCCGAGCGCGTGGCGGCTGGGCAGCCGTCGATCATTTTTGGCATGCAGTCTTTTGGCGAGGGCCTGGATTTGCCGGGCCGGCTGTGCGAGGATCTGTTTATCACCAAACTGCCCTTTGCCCCGCCAGACGACCCAGTGGGCCAAGCGCGGGCCGAGTGGCTGCGCGCCGCTGGCCGCGACCCGTTTCAAGAGCTGGTGCTGCCCGCGGCGGCGATGCGGCTGGCGCAGTGGGTGGGGCGTGCCATCCGCACCGAAGACGACCAAGCGCACGTGGTGTGCTACGACCGGCGCCTGCACCAAAGCAGCTACGGGCGCCAGCTGCTGGCGGGCCTGCCGGGCTTTGAGCGTATCGTGCGCGCGCCGCTCCAGCCGCTGCCAGAGCCGGCCGAGCGCTAACCCGGGCGCTTGCCCCAGCGCACGGGGCGGGAGGGCTTTAAGCGCTCGCCGGCGGAAAACGCCGATACCAAGCGCCATAGACCCAGCAGGCGGCGCAGAACGAAAATGCCCATTCCAGCGTGGCGAACACCACCAACATGCCCGCCGGCACCATCCACAGCTCGCTGCCCGAGAGGAACAACGCCAGCGACACGCCGCTGGCGATGAACAAGATCTTGTTGGCAAACATTTTGGCACCGGCGTCTTCGAGCTTGCCGGCGCAGTTGGCGCGCAGCATCAGCGCTTTCCAGAGGTGGTGCGAGGGGCAGCGGTGGTGGCCGAAAAAGCCGCGCACCAAGCCCAAGGCGACCAGCAGCGCCATCAGCCAGGCGAAATTGAACGCCAACGCCAGCGCGGCGACGGCAAAGGTGAGGAAGGCTTCGAGGCGGATCACGTTGGACCAGACTTGGGGGACGTCGAAACGCAGCATGGAATACTCCTTTAAGAAACGGATGGGGGTATTGTAACGGGTTCTGGCCAGTCGTGCACAGCGGCTGGTGTTGGCGACCGGTTTGGGCGCTGCGGCAGCCCTACAATCGCTGCAAACGGAGTGCAGCAATGAGCATCAAGAGCGACAAATGGATCCGCCGCATGGCCGAACAACAGGGCATGATCGAGCCCTTCGAGCCGGGGCAAGTGCGCCAGGCCGACGGCAAAAAAATCATCAGCTACGGCACCAGCAGCTACGGCTACGACATCCGCTGCGCGCGCGAGTTCAAGGTCTTTACCAACATCCACAGCACGGTGGTGGACCCGAAAAACTTCGACGCCAAGAGCTTTGTCGATTTCGAGGGCGATTCGTGCATCATCCCGCCCAACAGCTTTGCGCTGGCGCGCACGCTCGAGTATTTCCGCATTCCGCGCAACGTGCTCACCATCTGCCTAGGCAAGAGCACCTACGCGCGCTGCGGCATCATCGTCAACGTCACGCCCTTTGAGCCCGAGTGGGAGGGCTTCGTGACGCTGGAGTTTTCCAACACCACGCCGCTGCCGGCCAAGATCTACGCTGGTGAGGGCTGCGCGCAGGTGCTGTTTTTCGAGAGCGACGAGGTGTGCGAGGTGTCGTACAAAGACCGCGGCGGCAAGTACCAAGGCCAGCACGGGGTGACGCTGCCGCGCGCCTGAGCGGGTTTGCGGGAAGCACCATGTCCGAGCACGATCTGTTCAGTTTCGGCCCACTGCCCAGCGGCGAGCCCGAGCTTTCGCGCCCGCGCCGCGACCGGCGCATTGCGGGCCTGCCGCTGCGCCAGACTTGGGATTTGTTCGATGCACCGCTGCAAGGCGCGCGCACCTTCAGCACCGGGCTGTGGCGCTGCGAGGTGGGTGAATGGGCGATCGCTTTCGGCCCGACCGAGCGCGAGGTGTTTACGGTGCTCGAGGGGCGCTGTCGCATCCGGCGCGACGACGGCAGCCACGTCGAGGCCGGCCCCGGGCAAACCATACACATCCCGCCCGGCTTCACCGGTTCGTTTCAGGTGCTCGAGGCGGTGCTCAAGGTTTATGTGATCGTGGAGTAGCGCGGCTCGGCCAAGGGCAGCCGCACGCAGGCGCGCAGCCCGATGCAGCGGCCGTGCTCGTCGAGCCGGTTTTGCAACTCGATCTGCCCGCCCAGCGTTTGCACGATGCCGTGACAAATGGCCAAACCGAGGCCCGAGCCATGCGGGGCGTGCACCGCAGTGTGAAAGGGCCTAAAGGGGTTGTCGAGCAGATCCTGCGGCAGGCCGCCGCCGCTGTCGTCGATCGTCAGCTGGGCCGAGCTGTGCTCCGGCCCGGCCTGCAGTTCGATGCGCAGTGAGCCCCCTGGCGGTGAGTGGCGGATGGCGTTGTGCAGCAGGTTGCGCGCCAGTTCTTTGAGCGACCACTCGTGCGCGCGCACACGCAGCGTAGAGGCGGTGGGATCGAGCTGCAATTCGAAATCGAGCTGCTTGTCGGCCACCAGCGCGGCCACGTCGAGCGCCACCGCGCGCAGCGCCTCGGCCCACGCCACCACCGGCACGTCGGCTTGGATGCGCAGCTGTTCGATCTTGGCCAGCGCCAGCATCTGGTTGGCCATCTCGGTGGCGCCATCGACGGTCTGCATCATCTCGCGCAGCGCCAGATGGGTATCGACGTCACCGCGCAGGGCCGATTGCAACTGCGTGCGCAACACCGCCAGCGGCGTCTTGATCTGGTGCGAGGTGTCGCGCACAAAGCGCTTTTGGTGTTGCAGCAGATCGCTCAAGCGCGCCATGTGCTGGTTGGTGGCTTGCAGCAGAGGCTGCAGCTCGGTTGGGGCGGCGGCGCTGTCGAGTGGGCTGAGGTCGTTTTCCGGCCGTGCGGCCAAGGCGGCGCTGAGCCGGCGCACCGGCAGCGTGGCGCGCTGCACCACCACGAACACCACCAGACCGATCAGGGCGATCAACAGGCTTTGGCGCCAGAGGGTGTCGAGCAAAATCTGGCGCGCCAGCGTTTGGCGCAGTTCCAGCGTTTCGGCCACTTGGATGGTGGCCATGCCCAGCCCGTGCACCCCGGCCACCGGTTGCAACAACACCGCCACGCGCACCGGCTCGCCTTGGTAATGGTCGTCGTAAAAGTGCACCAGCGCGGCGTACAGGGTGTTGGTGGGCAGCGTGCCGCGCCAAGGCGGCAGGTCGGCAAAGCCCGCTACCAACTCGCCCGAAAATCCGGTGACGCGGTAGTACAGGCGGCTGCGGTTGTCGGCCTCGAAGGCCTCCAGCGCCGCGTAGGTGAGCGAACCCAACAGCCGGTGGCCGTGCAGCGCATCGGGCACCACTTCAAGCTGTTCGCCGATGGCTTTGGCGCTGGCCAGCAGGGTGCGGTCGTAGGCGGTGTCGGCCGCATTCAGGGCCTGCTGGTACAGCACGTAGGCGTTGAGCACCAGAAAAGCCACCACCGGCAACAAAATGCCCAGCATCAGCTGGTTGCGCAGCGAGCGTGGGGGCAATTTCATTCTTGCGCCTTGAGCAGATAGCCCAGGCCGCGCAAGGTCACCAGTTCGACGCCGAGGTGGGCGATTTTTTTGCGCAGTCTGTACACCACCACCTCGACCGCATCGGGCAGGACTTCATCGGCGTGGGGAAACACCCGTTCCAGCAATTGCTCTTTGGCGATGGCGCGCCCCGGGCGCTCGAGCAGGGCGCGCAGCAGCGCCAGTTCGCGCGGTGCCAGATCGAGCGCGCGGCCCTCAAAGTACACCGCGCTGCTGTCGGGGTCGGCGCGCAGACCGCAAAATGCGGGCCGTGCGCCGGCGTCGGGCGCGCTGCCAGCGCTTGTGGCGCTGCTCTGGCTGCGCCGGTGCAGGGCGTAAATTCGGGCCTCGAGTTCGTCGAGGTCAAAGGGCTTGGGCAGGTAGTCGTCGGCCCCGGTCTTGAGGCCGAGCACCCGATCGCCCACGGTGCCGCGGGCGGTGAGGATGATCACCGGGGCCGCAAAGCCGTTTTGACGCGCCTTTTGCAGCACCTGCAAGCCGTCGAGCCCGGGCAGGGTCAGGTCGAGCAGCACCACATCGGGGGCGCTGGCGGCCCAAGCGTCCAAGGCTAGGCGGCCGTCGCCGCACAAGGCCACCGCAATGCCGCGCCGCTGCAACGAGCGCTGCAAGCTGGCTTGCATGGCGGGGTTGTCTTCGATCAGCAGCAGCTTCATGGTGTATGGGGATTATCGCCGTCTCGATGGCGATCGGGGGTCGGCATGGTTTTGCCACGCCATGCAAATCCATGCAAAAGCAGGGGATTCAGGGTAAGTACCGATGGTCTTGACAGCGCTTTGACAGCGTGGCGGCCGATCATCGAGGCATTCCAAAACCACCGGAGACATGCCATGCGCCGCGACACCTTTCTCAAATCCTTGACGGCACTGGCTGCAGCCAGCGCCACCGGCTTGCCGCTGACGGCGTGGGCGCAGTCTGCGCTGCGCATGATGATTCCCGCCAACCCAGGGGGTGGCTGGGATCTGACGGGCCGCTCTTTGGGCCAAGCCCTGCAGGACGCCGGGCAGGCGCGGTCTGTGACTTTTGAGAACCGCGGCGGCGCCGCTGGAACGATCGGACTGGCCCAGTTTTACAGCGCGCGCCGTGGCGACCCCGATGCCCTGCTGGTGATGGGGGCCGTGATGCTCGGTGGCATCATCACCGGTCGGCCACCGGTGAGCATCACCCAGATCACGCCGATCGCCCGCCTGACGACCGAATTCAACGTGTTCGTGCTGCCCGCCGACTCGCCACTGCGCACCATGCGCGATGTGGTCGAGCAGTTGCGGCGCGACCCGGGCAGCGTGAAATGGGGCGGGGGTTCGCGCGGGTCAACCGAGCACGTGGCGGCAGCTCTGATCGCCCGCGCCTCGGGGGTTGACGCCGCGCGCATCAACTACGTGCCGTTTCGTGGCGGCGGTGAGGCGGTGGCGGCCATTTTGGGGGGCAATGTGACCATCGGCGGCAGTGGCCTGAGCGAGTTTTTGCCGCACATCCAAGCCGGGCGCATGCGTGCCATCGGCGTCACCTCCGAGCAGCGCCTGCCCGGGCACGACATCCCGACCTTGCGCGAGCAGGGCATCGACGTGGTGATCGGCAACTGGCGCGGCGTCTATGGCGCGGCGGGCATCACACCGGCGCAACGGGCCGCCCTGACCGAGCGGGTGGTGCGGGCCACCCAAAGCCAGACTTGGCGCACGGCCTTGCAACAAAATGGCTGGACGCCGGCCCTGCTCACCGGGCCAGCCTTCGACGAATTCGTGGAGCGCGATTTTGCGCGCCTGCGCGCGGTCATGGTCATGTCGGGCATGATTTGAATCGCCCGGACGCACAAACGCCAGCACAAACGCCAGCATGAACGCCATGGAACGCTCGCCGCCCTCGTCACCCTCCACCCAGCTCCCGCATTCATCGCAATCGGTGGTGCTGCAGGTGCTGCTCTCGCTCGGGGTGCTGGGGGTGGCGGCGCTGCTGGCTTACGGCGCGACGCAGATCCCCTCCGAGGCCGGGTATGCAGGCATCGGGCCCAATTTTCTGCCCTGGGTGGTGGCGGCGGCGCTGCTGGTGTGCGGCGGCTTGTTGTTGCGCCAGGCCCTCACGGGCGGCTTTCAGGATCTGGACGACGCCTCGGGCGCGCCGCGCGCCGACTGGCACGCTTGGGCGTGGGTCTCGGCCGGGGTGCTGGCCAACGCGGCGCTGATCGAATACATCGGGTTTGTGCTCAGTTGCGCCCTGTGCTTCACGCTGGCCGTGCGCGGTTTGCGCCTCGCTGAAGGCAAACCGGGCGGCGGCTGGATGGGGCTGTTGCGCGATGCGGCCATCGGCTTGCTGCTGGCGGCCCCGGTGTACTGGCTTTTTGCCCAACTGCTGGCCGTCAACTTGCCCAGCCTGACCGCAACCGGCTGGATCTAAGGCCCCCTTTAGGGCCGCCCAAGGCGGTTCAGGATCATGGAAATTTTCGAGCAACTGATGGGCGGCTTTGCCACCGCCGCGACCCCGATCAACCTGATGTGGGCGTTTCTGGGCACCGCGCTGGGCACCGCCATCGGCGTTTTGCCGGGTTTGGGGCCGGCCGTGACGGTGGCGATGCTGCTGCCCATCACGGCCCAGGTGGAGCCCACCGCCTCGCTGATTTTTTTCGTGGGCATCTACCTCGGGGCCATGTACGGCGGCTCGACGACCTCGATCTTGCTCAACACCCCGGGCGAGACCGGCACCATGGTGACGGCTCTGGAAGGCTTCAAAATGGCCAAGAGCGGGCGCGCCGGCGCGGCCTTGGCCACTTCGGCGATTGGTTCGTTCGTCGCCGGCTCCATCGCCATCGTGCTGCTGACCTTGTTCGCGCCCGCGGTGGCGGATTGGGCGGTGCAACTCGGCCCGCCCGAGTACTTTGCCTTGATGCTGCTGGCTTTCGTCACGGTGAGCACGGTGCTGGGCAAAAGCGCGCTGCGCGGCCTAACGGCCTTGTTCCTTGGGCTGGCGCTGGGGCTGGTGGGCATGGATCAGATCACCGGGCAGGTGCGCTACACCGGCGGCGTGCTCGAGTTCATGGACGGCATCGAGGTGGTGCTGGTGGCGGTGGGTTTGTTTGCGGTGGCCGAGGCGATCTACAACGCCATGTACGAAGGCCGCACCGTCAGCACCATGAACCGCCTGACGCGGGTGCGCATGAACCGCAGCGAATGGAAGCGCTCGTGGCCGGCTTGGTTGCGCGGGGCGGGCATGGGGTTTCCCTTTGGCACCATACCGGCCGGGGGCACCGAAATCCCCACCTTCCTCAGCTACGCCACGGAGCGCAAGCTGGTGGCGCCCCAGCACCGGGCCGAGTTTGGCAGCACCGGGGCGATCGAGGGGGTGGCAGGCCCCGAGGCCGCCAACAATGCCGCCGCCACCGGCACCTTGGTGCCCCTGCTGGCCCTGGGCATACCCACTTCGGTGACCACGGCGGTGCTGCTGACGGCGCTGCAAAACTACGGGCTCAACCCGGGGCCGCAGCTGTTCCAGACCTCGGAGGCGCTGGTGTGGGCGCTGATCGCCTCGCTCTACATCGGCAACGTGATGCTGCTGCTGCTCAACCTGCCCCTGATCCGGCTTTGGGTCAAGCTGCTGCTGGTGCCCAAGCCCATGCTCTACGCCGGCATCATGGTGTTTGCCACGGTCGGGGTCTATGGCATGCGCCAGAGCGTTTTCGACCTGTTCCTGATGTTCGCCGTGGGCATGCTGGGGGTGTTGATGCGGCGTTTTGATTTTCCGATTGCGCCCGTGATCGTCGGCCTGATACTGGGCCCGCTGGCCGAGGCGCAACTGCGCAACGCGCTCTCGATAGGCGAGGGCAACTGGTCGGTGTTCATCGAGCGCCCGCTGTCGCTCGGGCTGCTGCTGATCGTGCTGCTGGTGCTGATCACGCCGCGCTGGCTGGCTTGGCGGCGGCGCGCATCATGCGGGTTTAGCGCGGCCAAGCCCGGCGCAGGCTGCCCGGCGGCAGCAGCACCGCCGCAATCGCCACCATGACGCAGAGCACCGCCACACCGTCTTGCCAGCGCGGCCATTCGTTCATGATCAGGGTGGCGCTGGCGGTGCCGATCAGGGGCACGAGCATCACGCTCATGGCGCTGGTGGCTGGCGGCAGGTGGCGCGCGAGCGAAAACCAGATGATCTGGGCAAAGCCGTAGTTGAACACCACGCCGTAGGCCAGGCTGATCCACATCGGCACGCTGAACTGGAACTGCGGCCACGGTTCGCTGGCCGCTGCCATGAGCCACATGCAGACGCTGGTGAGCGCCATCATCCAGACGGTGAGCGCCTCCACCGGCAGCGTGAGCTGGGCGCGGCGCATCATCAGCGTGCCGATGGCCCAGCAGATCGCCGCCCCGAGCATGACGACGACGCCAAAGGGGCTGCCGGCGAGGTTGCCCCATTCGTCGGCCAGCAGCAAGGCCACGGCCAGCAGCACCGCCAGCGCCGCCGCCACGCTGCGCCGCGTCAGGCGCTGGCCAAAGAACAGCGCGCCCAGCAGCACCGTCCAGACCGGCATGGTAAAGCCCAAAATGGCGGCGCGCCCGCTGGCCAGCGCCTGCACACCAAAGATCGACAGCGTGTGCCAGCCGAGCAGATTGGGCAGGCCCAGGGTGACGATGCTGCGCCACTCCGACGCGCCGTGGGGCACCATGCGCACGCCGCGCAGATAAAAAAACACCGCCAGCCAGAGCGTGCCACCGGTCATGGTGAAGGCGCGAAAGTACAGCGGCGTGAGCTCTTGCAGCGAGAGCTTCATCATCGGCCAGTTGACGCCCCACATCAGCGTGAGCGCGACCAAGCCGACCAGTTGCGATCGGTTGAGCATGGGCGACCTTAGAGGCTGAGAGGCATGCCTTTCAGCCTCTTAGACCGCGACCGGCGCCTTGATGGCTGGGTGGTGCTGGTAGTCGAGCAGTTCGAAATCGGCCAGCTCGTAGTCGAAGATCGAAGTCGGGCGGCGCTTGAGCTGCAAGCGCGGGAAAGGGTAGGCCGGGCGGCTGAGTTGCAGCTGCACTTGCTCGGTGTGGTTGTCGTAAATGTGGCAGTCGCCGCCGCACCAGATGAAGTCGCCGGGCTCGAAGTCGCACTGCTGCGCCAGCATGTGCGTGAGCAGCGCGTAGCTGGCGAGGTTGAAGGGCACGCCGAGGAACAGATCGGCGCTGCGCTGGTAGAGCTGGCAGCTCAGGCGCGGGCGCGGCTGCGATTTCGTGGCCGGGGCGACGTAGAACTGGAACAGCACGTGGCAGGGCATGAGCGCCATCTGCCCCAGCTCAGCCACGTTCCAGGCGCTGACCAGCAGGCGGCGGCTGTCGGGGTTGCTTTTGAGCTGCTGCACCAGCTCGGCGATCTGGTCGATCTGGCCGCCCTCGGGGGTGGGCCAGCTGCGCCACTGCACGCCGTAAACCGGCCCGAGGTCGCCGTCGGGGCCGGCCCATTCGTCCCAGATGGTGCAGCCGCGCTCTTGCAGCCAGCGCACGTTGCGCCCGCCCTGCAAAAACCACAGCAGCTCGACGATCACGGCCTTGAGGTACACCTTTTTGGTGGTGACCACGGGCAGGCCTTCGCTCAAATCGAAGCGCAGCTGGTGCCCAAACACGCTGCGCGTGCCGGTGCCGGTGCGGTCGCCCTTGGCCACGCCGTGTTGCATGACGTGGCGCAGCAGGTCTTCGTAGGGGGTGCGGATGGGGCGCGGCGGGCTCATGGGGGGGGATTATCCGGCAAGGGCCGCGCCAGCACCCGCCCGGGGTTGAGCAAGCCCTGTGGGTCCAGCGCCTGCTTGATCTGGCGCATCAGGGTCAGCGCTTGCACGTCTTTGTAGCGCGGCAGGGTAGCGGCGCGCAGGGTGCCGATGCCGTGCTCGGCGCTGATCGAGCCGCAGTGGCGCTGCACGCAGTCGAACACCAGCGCGTTGATGCGCGCCTCGTGCAGGCGCAAAAAGGCGGCGGCGTCGGCCCCGGCGGGGCACTGCACATTGAAGTGCAGATTGCCGTCGCCCAGATGGCCAAAGTTGACCAAGCGCGCACCCGGCAGGGTCTGGGCCAGCAGGGCCTCGGCCTCGGTGCAAAAGGCGGGGATGCGCGAGATCGGCAGGCTGATGTCGTGCTTGGCGTTGAGCCCTTCTTGCGCTTGCGCCAGCGGGATGCTCTCGCGCACGTGCCAGAGCCGTTGTGCCTGCGCCAGCGATTCGGCCAGCACGGCATCGCCCGCGCAACCCTGCTGCAGCGCGCTTTGCAGCAAGGATTGCAAGCGGGTCTGCATCTGCGTTTCAGAGTCCGCGCTTTCGCTCAGCTCGATCAGCACGCAGTAGGGCCAATCGGGCCACAGCGGCGGGCGCAGCGCCGGCAGGTGCTGCGCCACCAGTTGCAGCGCCAGTTGGCCCATGAGCTCAAAGCCGCTCAAGCCCGGACCCAGCGTGCGCTGCGCCAGCGCCAGCAGCTCCAGCGCGGCGTGCAGCGAGGGCACGCCCACCCAGGCGCAGCCTTGGGCCGCCGGTTGCGGCTGCAGCTTGAGCGTGGCGGCGGTGATGATGCCCAGCGTGCCCTCGCTGCCGATGTAGAGGTGGCGCAGGTCGTAGCCGGTGTTGTCTTTGCGCAGGCCGCTCAGCCCGTGCCAGATGGCGCCATCGGGGCACACCACCTCGAGCCCCAGGCATAGGTCGCGTGCGTTGCCAAAGCGCAGCACCTGGGTGCCGCCGGCGTTGGTGGCCAGATTGCCACCGATGGTGCAGCTGCCCTCCGAAGCCAGGCTCAGCGGCAGCCACAGGCCGGCCTCGGCTGCGGCCTGCTGCGCCGTTTGCAGCACGCAGCCGGCCTCGAGCGTGAGGCTGTGATTCGCCGCATCGAGGGTGCGGATGCGGTTCAGGCGCCGGGTGCACAGCAGCACCTCGGTGCCGCTGGGGTCGGGCACGCCGCCCAGCACCAACCCGGTGTTGCCGCCTTGGGGCACGATCGGGGCCCCGGCGGCGGCGCAGGCGCGCACCACGGCCGCCACTTGCGCCGTGCTGCCCGGGCGCACCACGGCGCGCGCGCGCCCGCGCTGGCGGCCGCGCCAGTCGCGCTCGAAGGGCTCGAGTTCGGCCGCGGGCGCGTCGGGGGCCAGCACGTAGGCGGCGCCGACGCAGGCGCGCAGGGCCTCGAGCAAGGGGTCGGGTGCGGCTGCGCTCATGGGGTGCAGGGGCGGATCGCGGGGTGGGTCATGGGCCGGATCATGGGCCTGATCATGAACCCGCCGGACCGCCCTTGCGCTGGCCGGGATCGTCCGCGCCGGCCTCGGCCACGCCAGCTCCAGATGCACTTGCCGCCTGAGCTGTTTCCTGAGCCGCCGTCGCATCGCGCATGGCTTTGGCCGCTTGCAGCCGCAGCTTGATGTGCATGGCGCAGGCTGTGAACAGCGCCAAGCACAGCAGCACCTGGATCGTGGCCAGCGCTTGCGACCAGCCCGCTTCGGTGGTGGCACGCACCACGCCCTCGAGGAAGTAGAGCCACACCAGCAGGCTCACCCAGCGGTAGGTGTACATGCGCAGGCGCAGCAGGCCCGGCAGCGGCAGCAGCAGCGGCAGCACCTTGAGCGCCCACCACGAGCCGCCTTCGCGCAGCGGCGCCAGCCACAGCTCCCAAGCCAAGCCAACCACGATCAGCGCCAGCACGCTGACCACAGCGATGAACCGCGTGCGCCGCGCAGCAGCCGAGGGTGGGGTGGATACGAGCGCCAGGTGCGCGGCAGTGCCGTCGAAATCGGGGGAGGGGCTTGGGTTCATGGAGTGGGGCATGGACGGTGGCATGATAGCGCCATGCGGGCATCCAAACTGTCATCTGGGGCCATGGGCGCGGCCCAAATCTTGCGCCGACCGGCCCAGACCCTGTGGGAAGGGCTGCTGCACTTCCCGTGGCGCACCACAGTACAGACGCTGCGCGCGCGCTTTCGCGCCGACGACCTGAGCAACGCTGCCGCCAGCCTGTCGTTCACCACCGCCTTTGCCTTGGTGCCTTTCATCACAGTGGCGCTGGCCGTGTTCAGCCTGTTTCCGGCCTTTGCCCGCGTCGAGCTGCAGGTGCGCCAGTGGCTGCTCAGCGGCCTGATTCCGCCGCACATCGCCGAGCCCATGGCGCAGTACCTGTCGCAGTTTTCGGCCCACGCCACACAGATGGGCGGGGTCGGGGCGGTGGGGCTGCTGCTCACAGTGCTGGTGATGGTCTGGTCGATCGACCTCAAGCTCAATGAAATCTGGCGCGTGCGCCGCATGCGCTCGTTCATGCAGCGGCTGCTGATCTATTGGAGCCTGCTGACACTGGGCCCGTTGCTCATCGGCCTGAGCCTGAGCCTGAGCTCGTATGCGCTCTCGGTCTCGCAGGGCTGGGTGCAGGGCGTGCACGGGCTGCTGTTTACGCTGCTGGAGGGGCTGGAGTTTGCGGTGATCGTGCTGGCCATCGGGGCCATGTTTCGCTACGTGCCCAACGCCAGCGTGCGCTGGAGCCATGCGCTCGCCGGCGGCCTGTTTGCGGCCCTTGGGGTCGAGCTGGTCAAGGGCCTGCTGGCTTGGTATCTGGTGGCCATGCCCACGCTCTCGCTGCTCTATGGCACGCTGGCCACGCTGCCCATTTTGCTGTTCTGGGTCTATCTGGTGTGGGTGATCGTGCTGCTGGGCGCGGTGGTGGCGGCTTATCTGCCCAGCCTGCTGGCCGGGGTGGCGCGGCGCGGCGACGCACCGGGCTGGCACATGCAACTGGCGCTGGAGGCGCTGGCGCAGCTGCAGCTCGAGCGCCAAGCCGGGGGGCGCGGCCTGCCGCTGGACGCGCTGGCAGGAAGGCTGCGCGTCGATACGCTGCAGCTCGAAGCCCCGCTGGAGGCGCTGCAGGCGCTCGACTGGGTCGGGCGGCTCGACGAAGGCGGTGAGCGCTTCGTATTGTTGGTCGATCCGGCGCAGACCGCCGCCTCGCCGCTGCTGCAAAGCCTGCTGCTGCCGGTCGAGTCCAGCACGCTGGCGCTGTGGCAGCGCAGCCGCTGGAGCGAGGCGCGGCTGGCCGATCTGCTGCCGCAGCACGGTGTCTGATCAGGGTGGCGGCAGGTAGTCGCGCAGGCCTTGCAGCACCGCCTCGGGGGCTTCGCTCATCAGGGCGTGGCCCGCAGCCAAACGCAGCACGCGGCTGCCGGCTGGGGCGGCTTCGATCAGGCTTTGTGCCGCTTTGGGCGGCGTCATCTGGTCGTGCTGGCCCAAAATGAACAACACCGGGCGGCTCAGGCGCTGCAGCGCTTGCAGGCCTTGGTCGTAGCGGTCGCAGGCCGCAAAACCCCGTTGCAGCAGGTTGGTTTGGGGGTTGCTGGCCAGCACGCGGCGCATCAGGGCGCGCGCGCAGCCGCGCAGCCAGGTGCCGGGGCCCAGCACCGACGGCCCGCTGGCCAAGCTGCTGTGGCTGTACTGGTTGATGCGCTCGATGGCTTGCAGCGGCTGCTCTTGCGCTTGCTGCAGCAGGGCGGGCGCGACGCGCATGGGGTAGGCGCTGCCCACCAGCGCCAAGTGGCTGATCCGCTGCGGCGCCGTGGCGCTGGCGTGCAGCGCGATCAGCGAACCCCAGCTGTGCCCGACCAGCGCCGCCTGCTTGATCTGCAGTGCATCCAGCAGCGCCAGCACGCTGGCAGCGGCTTCCTCCACGCTCGCTGGCGCCGCGCCGCCGCTGCGGCCGTGGCCGGGCAGGTCGATGGCCAGCACATTGAAGCCGTGGTGCGCAAGGTAGCGGCTTTGCAAAATCCAGACGCTGTGGTCGTTGAGCACGCCGTGGATGAAGACCACGGTCGGGCGCTGCGGCGCCAAGGGGCGGCCGCCGGTGTAGGCGTACAGGGGGCCGCTGGGCAGGTCGATCAACATGGTTTTAGCCTCCTGCCTTTTCTGCCACCTTGAGGGCGCGCTTGAGGTCGTCGATCAGGTCGGCCGGGTCTTCGAGTCCGATCGACAGCCGGATGGTGCCGGCGCCGATGCCGGCCGCCGCCAGTTCGGCGTCGTTGAGGCGAAAGTGGGTGGTGCTGGCCGGGTGGATGACGAGGCTGCGGCAGTCGCCCACATTGGCTAGGTGGCTAAAAAGCTGCAGCGCCTCGATGAAGGCGCGGCCCTGGGCGCGGCTGCCCTTGAGGTCGAAGCTGAACACGCTGCCGGCGCCGCGCGGCAGCAGCCGCTGGGCCAGCGCGTGGCTGGGGTGCGACTCGAGCAGCGGGTGCCCGACCCGGCCCACGAAGGGGTGGCGCGCCAAAAACTGCACCACCTCGGCGGTGTTGCTGATGTGGCGCGCCATGCGCAGCGGCAGGGTTTCGATGCCTTGCAAGATCAGCCAGGCGCTGTGCGGGCTCAGGCAGGCGCCGAAGTCGCGCAGCCCCTCGCGGCGGGCGCGCAGCAAAAAAGCCCCGACCGTGGATTCTTCGCTGAACACCATGTCGTGAAAGCCGGCGTAGGGGGCGCACAGCTCGGGGTGGCGCCCGGCGCGCTCCCAGTCGAAGCTGCCGCCATCGACCAACACGCCGCCGATCACGGTGCCGTGGCCGCTCAGGAACTTGGTGGCCGAGTGCAGCACCAGGTCGGCGCCCAGCGCCAGCGGCTGCATCAGCCACGGGGTGGTGAGCGTGCTGTCGAGCAGCAGCGGCAGGCCGGCGTCGTGCGCGATCTGCGCCACGGCGGGCACGTCGAGCACGTCCAGCCCCGGGTTGCCCAGCGTCTCGCCAAACAACAGCCGGGTGTTGGGACGCACGGCGGCGCGCCAGCCATCGAGGTCGGCCGGTGCCACGAAGGTGGTTTCGATGCCAAAGCGGCGCAGCGTGTGCTGCAGCAGGTTGTGGCTGCCGCCGTAGAGCGCGCTCGAGGCCACCAGATGCCCCCCGGCGCCCGTCAGGGTGGCCACCGCCAGATGCAGCGCCGCCTGTCCGCTGGCGGTGGCAATGGCCCCGATGCCGCCTTCGAGCGCGGCCACGCGCTGCTCGAGCACGGCGTTGGTCGGGTTGCTGATGCGGCTATAGACGTGACCGGCGCGCTCGAGGTTGAACAGCGCCGCCGCGTGGTCGCAAGACTCGAACACGAACGAGGTGCTCAGGTGGATCGGCAGCGCGCGGGCACCGGTGCCGGGGTCGGGGGCGGCGCCGGCATGCAGGGTCAGGGTGTCGAAGCCGGGGTCGGCGGGGCCGCTCATGGGGTTTGTCCTCGGGTCGGGTTTGCGGGGGGTGATCTGTGCCCCATTGTGGGCTATATTTGAGCCCGAGCCGGGGTCGGCACATACAGGAGTTTAGCGATGAAGGTCAGCGACATTTTGCGCGTCAAGGGCGGTACGCTCTACACCATTTCTCCCGACGCGCCCCTAAGCCAAGCGGTGCAGACCATGGCCGAGCTCGACATCGGCTCGCTGGCCGTGATGGAGCACGGCGAGCTGGTGGGCATGCTCACCTTTCGCGAGGTGCTGCACACGGTGGCGCGCAACGGCGGCAACTGCGGCACCGGCAGCGTGCGCGCGGTGATGGACGACCACTACATGAGCTGCACCAGCCAGACCGACCTCGAGCAGGTGCGGCCGCTGATGCTGCAAAAGCATTCCCGCTACATGCCGGTGATGGACGAGCGCGTGCTCATGGGCGTGATCAGCTTCTATGACGTGGCCAAGGCGGTGGTGGAAGCGCAAAACTTCGAAAACAAAATGCTCAAGGCCTACATCCGCGACTGGCCCGAGGAAGAGGCGCAGCCGGCCGGCAAGGTCTAAGAGGCTGGGAGGCTGGAACCATTGGCTCTGCATCCGCAATCCGGGATAATCCAGCCGCATGAGCGGCAACACCTTCGGCACCCTGTTTTGCGTCACCAACTTTGGTGAATCCCACGGCCCGGCCATCGGCTGCGTGATCGACGGCTGCCCGCCGGGCATGGCCCTGAGCGAGGCCGACATTCAGCCCGAGCTGGATCGGCGCCGCCCCGGCACCAGCCCCTTCGTGACGCAGCGCAAAGAGCCCGACCAGGTGCAGATCCTCAGCGGCGTTTATCAGGGTCAGACCACCGGCACCCCGATCGCGCTTTTGATCCCCAATGCCGACGCGCGCAGCAAAGACTACGGCGAGATCGTCCAGACCTTCCGCCCCGGCCATGCCGACTACAGCTACTGGCGCAAATACGGTCTGCGCGACCCGCGCGGCGGCGGCCGCTCGTCGGCGCGCCTGACCGCGCCCACGGTGGCCGCCGGGGCCGTGGCCAAAAAGTGGCTGCAGCAGCAGCACGGCATTGCTTTTCGCGGGTGCCTGACGGCGCTGGGGGCGCTCGAAATCCCCTTCGAGGGCTGGGAGCACGTGGGGCACAACCCGTTTTTTGCCCCGGTCTCGGATGTGTCGGCGCTGGAGCAGTACCTGCACGACTTGCGCAAGCGCGGCGACTCCTGCGGGGCGCGGCTGCGCGTGAGCGCGCAAGGGGTGCCGGCCGGGTTGGGCCAGCCGATCTACGACAAGCTCGACGCCGACATCGCATACGCCATGATGGGCCTCAACGCCGTCAAAGGGGTGGAGATTGGGGCCGGTTTTGGCTGTGTGGCCGATCTGGGCAGCACGCACGGCGACGCGCTCACGGCAGCCGGTTTCGTGGGCAACAAGGCCGGGGGCGTGCTGGGCGGCATCAGCAGCGGCCAAGACATCGAGGTCACGCTGGCGATCAAGCCCACCAGTTCGATTTTGCTGCCGCGACCCTCGATCGACTTGCAAGGCCAGCCGACCGAAGTGCTCACCAAGGGCCGCCACGACCCCTGCGTGGGCCTGCGTGCGGTGCCGATTGCCGAGGCCTTGCTGGCGCTGGTGCTGATGGACCACGCGCTGCGCCACCGCGCCCAGTGCGGCGATGTGCGGCTGGAGCAGGGGCCGATTGCGGCGGCGGCACCGGCGCCGGGTTGAGCGCTTTTGCGCCTGTGGCTCAGGCCCCGCCAGCCCCGTATTTGCGCACCAGCGCCTCGAGCGCGATCTGGTAGCCCTCGACCCCGAAGCCGATCACGATCCCGGCCGCGGCAGGCGAGAGGTACGAATGTTGCCGGAAGGGTTCGCGCGCGTGCACGTTCGAGATGTGGCATTCGATCACCGGCAGCTGGGGCACGCCCTTGACCGCGTCGTGCAGCGCCACCGAGGTGTGGGTGTAGGCGCCGGGGTTGAACACGCAGCCCAGCGCCAAACCCTCACGTTGCAGGCGACCGTACTCGTGCAGCTTGTCGATCAGCGCACCTTCCCAGTTGCTTTGCAGGCATTCGGCAGCGTAGCCCAACTGGGCGGCGGTGCGCTCGAATGCCGCCTGCACGTCGGCCAGCGTGGTGTGGCCGTAGAGCTCGGGCTCGCGCGTGCCCAGCAGGTTCAGGTTGGGGCCGTTGAGGAGCAGGATTTTTTTCATGGCCCGGATTGTGCTTGGTTTTCGCTGCGTTGGGGAGCGGGCCAGCGCAGGGCGCCGGTGGCCAGCAGCACGCCGAGCAGGATCACGCCGCCGCCGGCCACCATGCTCAGCGTGATCGCCTCACCGAGCAGCAGCGCGCCGTAGATGAGCGCAAAAACCGGGATCAGAAAGGTCACGGTGAGCGCCTTGCTGGCCCCGGCGCGGGCGATCAGGCGAAAAAACAGCAGGTAAGCCAGCGCCGAACACAGCAGCCCGACCGCCACCACCGCGCCCCAAGCACCTAGGCTGGGGGTCTGTGCCGGCCAGAACCAGGCCATGGGCAGCGCCAGCGCCAGCGCCGCCCCGGCCTGGCTGCCGCCGGCGATCACCAGCGGCGGCACGTCGCTCAAATACCGCCGGTGGTGGCTGGCGGCCAGCCCGTAGCACAGCGTGGCCCCTAGGCACGCCAGCACCGCCCAGCCGGTGCCGCCGCCGGCAAAATCGGCCTTGGGCCACGAGAGCAGCAGCACGCCGGCAAAGCCCACCGCCAGCCCCAGCGCGCGCCCGGCCGGTAGGCGCTCGCGCAGCCACAGCCAAGCCACCAGCGCGCCAAAAAGCGGTGTGGTGGCGTTCAAGATCGCCGACAAGCCGGTCGAGATCGACAGCAGCGCCCAAGCAAAGAGCGCAAAGGGCAAGGCCGAGCTCAGCAGCCCCGAAACAAAAATCGCCCCGGCGTGGGTGCGCAGCAGGCGCCAGTGCCCAGCCAGCAGCAGCAGCGGCAACAGCGCCGCCGCCGCCACGCTCACGCGCAGGCCGGCCGTGGCCCAAGGCCCAAACTCGGCCGCGCCCAGCATCATGAACAAAAACGAAGAGCCCCAGAGGGCAGCCAAGAGCAGGAATTCGGCGGCGAGGGGCATGCGCATCGCAGCGATTGTCGCTCATACCCAGCGCCGGTGCTGCGCCACCCGTGCTGCGCCGGCTTTGTGGCAGGGCTTCGCGGGCCCGGCCTTACATGCCCGGCCTCACTTGCCCCACGAATCCTTGAGCGCGGCGATGCGGTTGAACACCAGTTGGCCGGGGCGGTGGTCGTGCCGGTCGGCGACGAAGTAGCCGTGGCGCTCGAACTGAAAGCGCTGCTCGGGCTGCGCCTGCGCCAGCGTGGGCTCGAGCCAAGCCTGGCGCACCTGCAGGCTGTCGGGGTTGAGGGCCTGCAGGAAATCGGCTCCACCGGCTTCGGGCTGGGCGCTGTTGAACAGGCGCTCGTACAGGCGCACCTCGGCGGCCACGGCGTCGGCCGCGGCCACCCAGGTGATGGCGGCCTTGGCCTTGACGCTGTCGGCGCCCGGGCTGCCGCTCTTGGTGCCGGGCAGCAGCACGGCGTGAACTGCGGTCACGTGGCCGCTGGCGTCGGTCTCGAAGCCGGTGCACTCGATCACGTAGGCGCCCTTGAGGCGCACCCGGCTGCCGGGGCTGCACTGGGTGGGGTCTTTGGGGTCGGGCTGCGGCGGGTGCAGGCGCTTGTAGCCTTTGGGGGGCACGGGGGCAAAGTCGTCGCGCTCGATCCACAGCTCGCGCCCCAGCAAAAACTGGCGCGGCGCCAGCGCGCTCTGGCCCTCGGGGGTGTGCGGCAGCGCGGGCAGGGTGCAGCTTTCGGTGTGCTCGGGGTTGCCGTGCAGCTCGGCCCAGTTGCTCAGTACCAGCTTGAGCGGATCCAGCACCGCCATGGCCCGGGGCGCGCTGTGCTCCAGGTCATCGCGCAGGCAGCCCTCGAGGCTGGCGTAGTCGATCCAAGAGTCACTCTTGCTCGCGCCGATGCGCTCGGCAAAGAGGCGAATCGCGCTCGGGGTGTAGCCGCGCCGGCGCAGCCCGGCCAAGGTGGGCAGGCGCGGGTCGTCCCAGCCGCGCACGCGGCCTTCGTTGACCAGTTGCGCCAGCTTGCGCTTGCTGGTGAGCACGTAGGTGAGGTTGAGGCGCGCAAACTCGTACTGGCGCGGCAGCGGCTGTTGCAGCAGGCCGCCTTCGGCCAAGCGCTCGAGCAGCCAGTCGTAAAAGGGGCGCTGGTCTTCAAACTCGAGCGTGCAGATGCTGTGCGTGATCTGCTCGAGCGCGTCTTCGATCGGGTGCGCGTAGGTGTACATCGGGTAGATGCACCAGGCGTCGCCGCTGCGGTGGTGGGTGGCGCGGCGGATGCGGTACAGCGCCGGGTCGCGCAGGTTCAGGTTGGGGCTGGCCATGTCGATCTTGGCGCGCAAGACCATGGAGCCGTCGGGGTGCAGGCCGGCGCGCATCTGGCGCAGGCGCTCGAGGTTGTCGGCCGGGCTGCGGCTGCGGTAGGGGCTGTCGGTGCCGGGGCGGTTGAAGTCGCCGCGGTGGGCGCGCATGGCCTCGGCGCTTTGCTCATCGACGTAGGCGTGCCCGGCCTGCACCAGGTATTCGGCGGCGCGGTACATGAAGTCGAAGTAGTCGCTGGCAAAGTAGCGGTGTTCTTCGATGCCGCCGGCGCATTGGGATTGCCAGTCAAAGCCGAGCCAGCGCACCGCCGCGTCGATGGCATCGACGTACTCTTGCTCCTCTTTTTCGGGGTTGGTGTCGTCAAAGCGCAGGTGGCAGACGCCGCCATAGTCGCGCGCCAGCCCGAAGTTGAGGCAGATGCTCTTGGCGTGGCCGATGTGCAGGTAACCGTTGGGCTCGGGCGGGAAACGGGTGCGGATGCGCGCCGGGTCGGGCACACCGGCGGCGTGGTGCGCCGCATCGCCAGGGCTGCCGCCCCAGCGCCGGCTGGCGTAGGTGCCGGCTTGCAGGTCGTGCTCGATGATCTGGCGCAGGAAGTTGCTGGGCTTGGCTTCGGGCGCTTGGGGTGCGCTGGCAGTCTGGCTGGCGGGCGGGCTAGCGGGCCGGGTGGGTGGGGCAGGGGGGGCAGCAGGGTGAGAACTCATGGGCCGATTTTAGGGGCTGGGGCGCTGCGGGGGTGGCCGGGTGGGGTGGCAGGGGTAGGGGCCGTGGGAGGGGCAGTTACACTGCAGCCTTCGCGTTTTTTGGCTTCGTATGGACATCGTTTTGCTGCTCAAGGCCGCCGTGATGGGGCTGGTGCAGGGCCTCACCGAGTTTTTGCCGATTTCTTCCACCGGGCACCTGATCCTGACCTCCGCCTTGCTCGGGCTCTACGGCGAGAAGGTGCGGCTGTTCGAGGTCGTGATCCAAGTCGGGGCGCTGCTGGCCATCGTCTCGGTCTATCTGGAGCGGCTGCTGGACACTGCTAGGGGGCTGCCGCGTGGCGACGCCGTGGCTTGGCGCTTTACTAGCAACCTCGTCATCGGCTGCCTGCCGGCGGTGATCATGGGGGTGCTGTTTTTTGACTTCATCACCGGCGTGCTGTTTAACCCGTTGGTGGTGGCCTTCACGTTCATCTCGGGCGGGCTGGTGATCCTGTGGGTCGAGGCCAGGCAGGCACGCCAGCCGCCGCAGCGCATCCAAGAGGTGGACGCGGTGGGCTGGCGCGATTCACTCACCGTCGGGCTGATCCAGTGTCTGGCGCTGGTGCCGGGCGTGAGCCGCTCGGGGGCCACCATCATCGGCGCCATGGCCTTTGGCTTTTCGCGCCGCGCCGCCACCGAGTTCAGCTTTTTTCTCTCGATCCCGATGCTGGTCGGGGCGGCGGGCTTCGATCTGTACAAAAACGCCGATCTGCTCACCCGCGCCGACCTGCCGTTTTTTGCCGTCGGCATGGTCGTGACCTGGCTCTCGGCTTGGGCCTGCGTGCGCTGGCTGCTGCGCTACGTGGCGCAGCACACCTTTGTGCCCTTTGCTTGGTACCGCATCGGCTTTGGGCTGCTGGTGCTGCTCACGGCCTACATGGGCTGGGTGGACTGGACGCGCTAAAAAAAGCTGCGCAGCGCCTGGTCGATGGCTGCCGCGCTTTCCTCGGGGCGCTCCATGGGGAACAGGTGGCTGCCCTCGATGGTCTGCAGCCGCGCGCTGGGCGTGCTGCCCACCAGCTTGTGCGTGAGCGCTAGGCCCACCTGGCGCAGCTCGACCGAATCGCTGCCGCCGACGAAGGCCAGCGGGCACGCCAGCGGGTGCCGGCGCAGCAGCCGGTCGAGGTGGTGCGGCAAGGTGTTGTAGATGGCGGTTTCGACTTCGCGCTCGAAGCTCAGCACGCGCCGGCTGCCTTGGGCGGTGGCGACCTCGTGCGTGCCGTGCTCGATGTAGTCGTGCAGCACCCGCTGGTCCCAGCGCGCAAAGGCTTTTTTGTGTGCAAAGTGCGCCAGCGCCTCGGCCGCGCTGGCCCAGCTGTTGCGCCGCTTGCGGCTCACCTGCCCGGGTGACACGGCGCCGATGAGCCGCGTCCGCTTGGCGGCTTCTAGGGCGCGGGCACGCCAGCCGCTGAGCAGGGGCGAATCGAGCAGCACCACCCCGGCCACCGGCTGACCGCCCAGCAGCGGGTGCTTGGCGGCGCACATCAGGCTCAGGTAGCCGCCCAGCGAATGGCCCACCAGGTACAAAGGCGTGCCGCGCTCGGCCGCGCTGGGGTACTGGCGCAACACGAAATCGGCCAGCTGCTGCACCAGGTGCGGCCAGTTGCTGGTCACTGGGTAGGCCGGGTCGTGGCCAAATTTTTCGGGCGCACTGACCGAGTAGCCCAGCTGCTGCAAGCGCTCGAACAGCACGCGGTAGGTGGGGCCGGGAAAGCTGTTGGCGTGCGAAAACACGATCCGGGGTTGCGCTGGCGGTGGCGAAGGGGTCATCAAAACGGCAGGGTGAAGCGAAGGGCAAAGCGAAGGGGAGCAGCAAAGGGGCAAAGCGGCTGCTCAAAGGGGCTGCTCAAGGCGGCCAGACCAGAGCGCCGATTCTCGCCGATCGGTTGCTTGCGCCACCCCCAAAGCGGCGCCGCTGCGCCCGGCCCATGTCGCACAATCGACACCAAGCCAATCTGTTTTTTTAGCCCGCAACGGGGCCCGTGCCATGAGCAAAGCCTTCACCAAAGAAACCGATGCCGACGACGACGCGGACGATACCCCCGGTGCCGCCGCGCTGCCCGCTGGCGGCAAAAATTACATCACGCCCGCCGGCCACCAGCGTCTGCGCGCCGAGCTCTTGCATCTGCTCGACGTCGAGCGCCCGCGCGTGGTCGAGGTGGTGCACTGGGCCGCCAGCAACGGCGACCGCTCGGAAAACGGCGACTACCTGTATGGCAAGAAGCGCCTGCGCGAGATCGACCGCCGCATCCGTTTTTTGACGCGCCGACTCGACATCGCGGTGGTGGTCGATCCAGCGCAGCAGCACGGCAGCGAGCAGGTGTTTTTTGGTGCCCGGGTGCGCTACGCTCGCGCCGACGGCAGCGAGGCCACGGTGCAGATCTTGGGCATCGACGAGGCCGAACCGAGCCAGGGGCAGATCAGTTGGGTAGCACCCGTGGCGCAGGCGCTGCTCAAAGCGCGGGTGGGCGATGAAGTGCGGGTGCACACCCCCGCGGGTTGGGAGCTGCTGGAGGTGCTGGAAGTCAGCTACCCGGCCGCTGCGGCCGCAGGCGTTGCACCCGCACCACCGACGCCGTGCGCTTGAGCTGGCGCAGCACCTGCGCCAGGTGCACGCGGTCGCGCACCGCCAGCGCAAAGCGCAGGTCGATGGTGTTTTGGCCGCGCTCGTCGCCCATGTGCAGGTGCGTGATGTCGGCCTCTGCCGCCGCCAGTGCCGCCGCCACCTTGGCCAGCACGCCGGTGCCGTTGTTCACGGTCACGAGCACGCTGGTCTCGAACGGCCGTGCCGGCTCCTCGGCCCATTCGACCTCGAGGAAGCGCTCGCTGTCGCGGTGCAGCAGGCGCTTGCCGACGGGACAGTCGTCGGTGTGCACCACCAAGCCGTCGCCCTTGCCCAGATAGCCGACGATGCGGTCGCCCGGAATCGGCAGGCAGCAGTCGGCGTATTGCACCGAAGCGCCTTCGCTGCCGTCGAGCGAGACCACGCCCTGGCTGGCCTGGTCGGCGGCGGCGATGCCGTAGCGCTCTTGGCTGATGAGCAGCACATCGGGCTTGTGGCCGATCTCGCCCAGCAGCGCGGCCAGTTTTTTGGCCACCATGCCAGCGATGCGCTTGCCCAGCCCGAGGTCGGTGAGCAGCTCGCGCCGGTTGCGGTTGCCGGCAAAGCGCAGCAGTTTGTCCCACGCCGCTTGGTGCGCTTCGTCGGCGTCGTCGGGCAGGCCGATGAAGCCCTCGGCGCGCAGCGCCTGCAGCAGCAAGCGCTCGCCCAGCGCGTGCGATTCTTCGAGTGCCAGCGTTTTGAGGTGGTGGCGGATTTTGGAGCGCGCGCGCCCGGTTTTGACGAACCCGAGCCACGCCGGGTTGGGCTGCGCGTGCGGCGAGGTGAGGATTTCGACCACATCGCCGTTTTTGAGCCGGGTGCTCAAGGGCACCTGCTCGCCGTTGACCTTGGCCCCGATGGCGCGGTTGCCGACATCGGAGTGGATGGTGTAGGCAAAATCCACCACCGTGGCCCCGTGCGCCAGCGTGAGGATGCGGCTCTTGGGCGTGAACACATAGACCGAATCCGGGAACAGGTCGATCTTGATGTGGTCCAAAAATTCGGCCGCGTCGTGCGTCACGTGCTGGATGTCGAGCAGCGATTGCAGCCACTGCGCATCGGGCTCGATGGCGGCTTGGGCGTCGGGCGCGCTCGATTTGTAGAGCCAGTGTGCGGCCACGCCGGATTCGGCCACCACGTCCATCGCCGGGGTGCGCAACTGGAATTCGATGTTGGCGCCCAATGGCCCGACCAGCGTGGTGTGCAGCGACTGGTAGCCGTTCATCTTGGCGATGGCGATGTAGTCGCGGAACTTGCCCGGCAGCGGTTTGTAGATCTGGTGCAAGATGCCCAGCGCCCGGTAGCAATCCAGCAGCTCGGGCAGGATGACGCGAAAACCGTACAGGTCGGTGACTTGGGCAAAGGACAGGTGCTTGCTGTCCATTTTGTTGTAGATCGAGTAGAGCGTTTTTTCGCGCCCGTAAATGCGCGCCTCGAGGCCGTGGCGCAAAAACGCGCCTTCGATCTCGCCGCGCACCTTGGCCACGAGGTCTTTGCGGCGGGTTCGCGATTTGTCCAGCGCTTTGGAGAGCGCCTGATAGCGCCAAGGGTGCAGGTGCCTGAAGGCGAGGTCTTGCAGTTCGCGGTAGTTGTTGTTCAGGCCCAGCCGGTGCGCGATGGGGGCGTAGATTTCGAGCGTTTCGGCGCTGATGCGGCCCCATTTGCGCCGCGGCATGTCGCCCAGGGTGCGCATGTTGTGGGTGCGGTCGGCCAGCTTGATGAGGATCACGCGCACGTCGCGCGCCATCGCCAGCAGCATTTTGCGAAAGGATTCGGCTTGGTTTTGCTCGCGGCTGTCGAATTCGAGCTTGTCGAGCTTGGTCAGGCCGTCAACCAGATCGGCCACTTGGGGGCCAAAGGCTTGCACCAGATCGGCTTTGGTGCAGCCGCAGTCTTCGAGCACATCGTGCATCAGCGCCGCGCACAGGGCTTGGGCATCGAGCTTCCATTCGGTGCACTGCAGCGCCACGGCGATGGGGTGCGTGACGTAGGGGTCGCCGTTGTTGCGCAACTGCCCGGCGTGGGCTTGGTCGGCAAAGCGAAAGGCCTGCTGCACCTGTTCGATTTCGGCGGCGCTGAGGTAATCCAAAGCCGCCTCGAGCGCGGAAAAGCGGGCCGCAACCAGGGCCTGCGGTGCGGCCAAGGGGCCGGCTTCGGTGGTGGCGATGGCATGCTCGCTCATGATCCCGCTACTTTAGCCGCTTTGGCTTGGGCTTGCATGACGGACGCCACGTTAGTCCCGGCGCTCGCGTGGCCGTGCGGCCCCATGCTGGGTTGGGTGCCGGGCTGGGTACGAGGTTCGGTACCGGGTTCAGGAGGGTACTTTTTTGAGCATTTCCAGCCCGATTTTGCCATCGGCAATTTCGCGCAGGGCGGTCACCACCGATTTGTTTTTGCTCTCGACCTTGGGGGTGTGGCCCTGGTTGAGCATGCGCGCCCGGTAGGTGGCGGCCAACACGAGTTGGAAGCGGTTGGGGATTTTTTCCAGACAATCTTCGACGGTGATGCGGGCCATGGGGTGCGTATTGAAGTGAATGGACGGGGCTTGAGCGCTTAGATTTGCAGGGCCGCAAAGATGGCAGCGCGCTGGCGGCGCTGGGTGGCCACACGCAAGCGCTGAGCCTGGGCGATCGTCTGCAGATCGAGCAAGGCGCGCTCAAAAGAATCGTTGATTATAACGAAGTCGAAGCGATCGACTTGCGCCACCTCGGCCACCGCATTGCGCAGCCGCAGTTCGATCACCTCGGCGCTGTCTTCGGCGCGCCGCTGCAGGCGCTCGCGCAGCGCTTCCCAGCTCGGGGGCAGGACAAAGATCAGGGCCGCGTGGGGGAACTGCTGCTTGATCTGCAGCGCCCCTTGGTAGTCGATCTCCAACACCAGGTCGGCGCCGCTGCGCAGCGCGTCGGCCAGCGCCTGGCGCGAGGTGCCGTAGCGCTGGCCGTGCACGTGCGCCCACTCCACAAAAGCGCCCTCGGCCAGCAACTGGTCAAAGGCCGCAGCGCTCACAAAGTGGTACTCGTGCCCGTCGCGCTCCTGTCCGCGCGGCGCCCGGGTGGTGTGCGAGACCGACAGCGCCAGCTGCGCGTCGGCTTGGCGCCAGGCCTTGACCAAGCTCGATTTGCCGGTGCCGCTGGCGGCGCAAACGACGTAGAGGTTGCCGGGGTAGTCCATGTTCATTCGAGGTTTTGCACCTGTTCGCGCATTTGCTCGATCAGCACCTTCATATCGACGGCGATGCGCGTCAGCACGAGGCTGGACGACTTGCTGCCCAAGGTGTTGGCCTCGCGTTGCAATTCCTGGATCAGGAAGTCGAGCCGTTTGCCCACTTCGCCGCCGCGCTCGAGCAGCTGCCCGATCTCGTTGAGGTGCGACTGCAGGCGCGTCAGTTCTTCGGCGATGTCGAGCCGCAGGGCGTAGGCGGTGGCTTCGCTCAGGGCGCGCTCTTGGGCGGCGGCCGGGGCCGGGGCCGAAACGGATGCGGTGGCGGTGGCGGTGGCGGTGTGGCCCATGGCCTCGTTCCAGCGCTCCAAAAAGCGCAGCCGCTGCTGTTCGACTTGGGCCGGCACCAGCGGCTGGGCCTGCTGCGCCAGCGCCTGCAGTTGCTGCAGCCGCTCGTGCAGCGTCTGGGCCAAGCGCGCGCCCTCGCGCTCGCGGGCGCTGCGCAGATCGTGCAGCACCTGCTCGCACAGGCTGGATACGGCCTCGGTCAGGGCGCCGGGGAGCGGGGTCGAGCGCGCCACCAGCTGCAGCAGCTCGGCCACCGAGAGCTCGCGCGCTTGCGGCATCCAAGTGCGGATTTGGTCTTGCATGGAGAGCAGTTTTTGCAGTTCGGCGCTGCTGGGGGCGCGCCAACCGGCGTCGGTGCGGCCCTCAACCCACGCGCGCACCTCGACCTTGCCGCGCTTGAGCAGCGCTTGCACGCGCTCGCGCAGCGCCGGTTCGCTGGCGCGCAGTTCGTCGCTCAAGCGAAAGCCCAAGTCCAGAAAGCGGCTGTTGACGGAGCGAATCTCCACCCCCAGCACGAGTTCGGGCGCGTGCTCGGGGGCTGCGGCGGGGCGCAGGCGCTGGCTGGCGCAGGCATAACCGGTCATGCTGTAAACTGGCACGGATTCACTCTCTTGTTGATCTGATTGCAAAGCTGCGGGTGCTTGCTCTGCGCCGATTATGTCAAAGACCAAACCCGCTCCCCTGCCACCCGACACCCTGATAGGCGGCTACCGGATTGTGCGCCTGTTGGCCAGCGGCGGCTTTGGCTTGGTCTATCTGGCGCTCGACCCGGCCGGGCTCAAGGTGGCGCTCAAGGAGTACCTGCCGGCGGCTTTGGCCTTGCGCGCGCCCGGCGAACTGTTGCCGGTGGTGCCGCCCGAAAAGCTCTCGCTGTACCGCCTAGGCCTCAAAAGTTTTTTTGAAGAAGGTCGGGCGCTGGCGCAGATTTCGCATCCTTCGGTGGTGGGGGTGCAGAATTTTTTCCGGGAAAACGAGACCGTTTATATGGTCATGGACTTGCTCGAGGGCGCCTCGCTGCAAGAGTTCATCGTCACCGCGCGCACCCTCAAGCGCAAAAAGATTTTGCGCGAGGCCACCATCCGTTCGCTTTTTGATGAGTTGCTGCGCGGCTTGCGCATCGTGCATCAGCACAAAATGCTGCACCTGGACATCAAGCCCGCCAACGTGTTCATCACCGACGCCAACAAGGCCGTGTTGATCGATTTTGGCGCCGCCCGCGAGGTGCTGAGTAACGAGGGCAACTTCGTGCGCCCCATGTACACCCCGGGCTTTGCCGCCCCCGAGATGTACGAGCGCGGTGCCCAGTTGGGCCCCTGGACCGATCTGTACGCCGTGGGTGCCTGCCTGTACTCTTGCATGCAAGGGTATCCGCCCCACGACGCGCCGCAGCGCCTCGAAAAAGACCGGTTGCCGCTGGCCATGTCGCGCCTGCGCGGTTTGTATTCCGACAACCTGATCGAGGTCGTGCAGTGGTGCATGGCGCTGCCGGCCACGGCGCGGCCGCAGTCGGTGTTCGAGTTGCAAAAGGAATTGCAACGCGAACCCGTGCCCATCCACACCCCGCCCACACTGGCCGACAAGCTGCGTCAGCAAGTCGGGCGCATCTGGCCGGGCTCAGCCAAACAGCCTGTCACGCCTTCGGGGCGCTCCAGCTTTTATCCCGAGTCATGAAGTTTTCGGTGTATCAGGCCAGCAGCCAAGGGGGGCGCGACGACAACGAAGACCGCTTGGGTTACACCCACTCGCCCGAGGGGGTTTTGCTCGTCTTGGCCGATGGCATGGGGGGCTACAGCGGGGGTGAGCGGGCGGCCGAAATTGCGGTGCGGGTGTATGCACAGTCTTTTCTGGCCCAGGCCAAGCCCCGGCTGGCCAACCCCGCGGTTTTTCTGCAGCAATCCCTGCTGCAAGCCAACCGCGCCATCGTCGATTACGCCCGCTCCAACGACCTGCCCGAGCAGCCGCGCACCACCTTGGTGGCGGCGGTGTTGCAAGACAACCAGCTGTGGGCGGTGCACGCGGGCGATTCGCGCCTGTACGGGCTGCGCGCTGGGCAGGTGTGGTTTCGCACCCGCGACCACAGCCACCATGACAAGCCCGAGCTGTTTGCGCACCTGCCCCATCGGCCGAACCGCAACATGCTCTTCACCTGCTTGGGTTCGTCCACGCCGCCCTTGTACGACCACACCGGCCCCTTGACGCTGCGAGCCGGCGACCAGCTGCTGCTGTGTTCCGACGGCCTGTGGTCGCCCTTGAGCGACGATGCGATCGCTGCCGGCCTGCAAGGGCGCTCGCTGCGCGATGGCGTGCCCGACTTGGTGCGCTTGGCCTTGCTCAAGGCCGGCCCCCACAGCGACAACGTGTCTTTGCTGGCGCTGGAGTGGGAGGGCGCCGGGGCTGCCGAACCGGCCCCCGTGGCCGCACACGACGCAACACCCGAGCCAGACGCCAACACCCAATCGACCCACGGCGAGGGCAGCGATGTGTTCGACTTGGGGCGCATAGAACAATCGATCGACGAAATCCATGCCGCCATCCGCCGCACCGCCGTGCGCCGCAACCGACCCTAATTTTTTGCACCTTTACACCCATGACTGCTAACGCCTTGACTGCCCAAGCGACCACCACCCAAGCGAGTATTCAAGCGAGCCAGCGCCTCGACGCCCGCCCGGCCCATGCCCTGCGCCCGGTGCGCATCACCCGCGCCTACACCTGCCACGCCGAAGGTTCGGTGTTGGTCGAGTTTGGCCGCACGCGCGTGCTGTGCACCGCCAGTGTCGAAGACAAAGTGCCGCCGCACCAAAAGGGCAGCGGCGCCGGCTGGGTGACGGCCGAATACGGCATGCTGCCGCGCGCCACCCACACCCGCAGCGCGCGCGAGGCCGCCAAGGGCAAGCAAAGCGGGCGCACGCAAGAGATTCAACGCCTGATCGGGCGCTCGCTGCGCGCGGTGTTCGACCTGCAGGCGCTGGGCGAGCGCACCCTCACACTCGACTGCGACGTGCTGCAAGCCGACGGCGGTACCCGCACCGCCGCCATCACCGGCGCCTGGGTGGCGGCGCACGACGCGGTGCAGTTCCTGCTGGCGCAAGGCCGGCTGACGCAGTCGCCCTTGCTCCAACCGGTGGCGGCGGTGTCGGTGGGGCTGCTGCAAGGGGGGGCGCTGCTCGATCTGGACTACGACGAAGACTCGGCCTGCGACACCGACATGAACGTGGTCATGACCGGCGCCGGCCATTTCGTGGAGGTGCAGGGCACCGCCGAAGGCCAACCTTTCAGCCACGAGCAAATGGGCCAGATGCTGCGCTTGGCCGAAAGCGGCATCACCGAGCTGATCGGGCTGCAGCGCGCGGCGGTCGGCTTGCCTGCGGGTGCCGTGGGGCCATGTTGAAGCCGGCCCTGACCCTGGTGCTGGCCACCCACAACGCCGGCAAGCTGGCCGAGCTGCAAGCCCTGTTTGGGCCTTTGGGCGTGCGCTTGCAAAGCCAGGCCGAATTGGGCATCCCCGAGGCCGCCGAGCCGCACCGCACCTTTGTGGAAAACGCGCTGGCCAAGGCGCGCCACGCCAGCGCCGCCAGTGGCTTGCCTGCGCTGGCCGACGACGCCGGCCTGTGCGTCGAGGCCTTTGGCGGCCAGCCGGGGGTGGACACCGCTTTTTACGCCACCCGCTTTGGCTACCCCAAGGGCGACGCCCACAACGTGCGCGCCCTGCTCGAGCAGATGCAGGGCCTAAGCGACCGGCGCGCGGCCTTGGTCAGCACCCTGGTGGCGCTGCGCAGCCCCGACGACCCCGAGCCCCTGGTGGCCAGCGGCCGCCTGCATGGCCTCATCACCACCGAACCGGTGGGGACGCACGGCTTTGGTTTCGACCCCGTGCTCTACCTGCCCGAGCACGGGCAAACCTGCGCCCAGTTGCCACCCGAGCTCAAAAACCGCCTCAGCCACCGCGGCCAAGCGGCCCGTGCCATGTTGGAGCAGATGCGCCAGCGCTGGCTGGGGCTGGAAGGCGCGGCGTGAGCGCCAGCCCAGTGAGCAGCGCCAGCCCAGCGAGCACCCAGAGCGTGCGCCTAGAGCGTCCGGGGCGCATCCAGCTCCCGAGCCTGCCGCCGCTGAGCCTGTACGTGCACCTGCCGTGGTGCATCAAAAAGTGCCCGTACTGCGACTTCAATTCCCACGCCCTCGACGGCGCCGCCGCCCCCCCTTGGGCGCGCTACCTGAAAGCCCTGCGCGCCGACCTCGAAGCCAGCCTGCCGCTGGTCTGGGGGCGCGCCGTGCACAGCGTCTTTTTGGGTGGTGGCACGCCCAGCCTGCTGCCGCCCGAGGCGCTCGAGCGCTTGTTGTCCGACGTGCGCGCCCTGCTGCCACTGCTGCCCGAGGCCGAAATCACGCTCGAAGCCAACCCCGGCAGCTTCGAGCGCGAGCGCTTTGCCGCCTACCGCAGCGCCGGCGTGACGCGCCTGAGCGTGGGCGTGCAATCCTTTGACGACCGCTTTTTGCAGGCGCTGGGCCGGGTGCACGACGCCGCCCAAGCGCACGCGGCGGTGGCCGAAGCCGCGCAGCACTTTGAGTCCTTCAACCTCGATCTGATGTACGCGCTGCCCGGGCAAACGCTGGCCGATTTGCAGCACGACCTCGATCTCGCCTTGTGCTACGCGCCCCCGCACCTGTCGCTCTACCACCTCACGCTCGAGCCCAACACCGTGTTTGCCAAGCATCCGCCGCCGCATTTGCCCGACGACGACAGCGCTTGGATCATGCTCGACGCCATCGGTGCGCGCTGCGCCAGAGCCGGGCTGCAGCGCTACGAGGTGTCGGCCTATGCCCGGGCCGATCGCCAGTGCCAGCACAACCTGAACTACTGGCGCTTTGGCGACTACCTCGGCATCGGGGCCGGCGCCCACGGCAAAATCAGTTTTGCGCAGCGCGTGCTGCGCCAGGTGCGCTGGCGCGACCCACAGCGCTACATGGAGCAGGCCTTGCAGGGCCAACCGGTGGCCAGCGAGCACGAGGTGCCGGCGAGCGAACTGCCGTTCGAATTCATGCTCAACGTGCTGCGCCTGCGCGAGGGCTTTGCCGTGGCCGATTTTGCCGCCCGCACCGGCTTGCCGCTGAGCGCGATCCAAGCCCCGCTGGCCAAGGCCGAAGCCCAAGGCTGGATCGAGCGCGACGCCTGGCGCATCCGGCCGAGCGCGCGCGGTTTTGATTTTCTAAACGATTTGCAAGCCTTGTTTTTGCCCTAGATCGTGGCGCTGGCCAGACCACAATCGGTGCCGCGGCGCGGTGCCGGTGGCACAAGTGGTTTAAATGCTTGCGCCAAATAGATAATTTTGGATAATGCGGCCATGTTGCATCAGTGCGTAAGGGGCTGTCATGTTTGCGATCTACGGCACGTCTGGGCTCATGTACCGCGGTTTGGCGGAGGATTTGCGCCGCGTCGTGCCCACCTTGCGCAGCGTGCGCACGCGCGCCCTCGAACCCGAGTTTGATCGCCCTTTGACCCTGCCCGATGCCGATGCAGGGGCCGCGCGCCATGCCGAGCACCGCGGCAGCGCCCACGCCCTGAGTTCCTACAGCCAGTTGCAACGGGCGCCGCAGGCGAGACGGGCGCTGCGCACCGTGGCCGACGTCATGAGCCGCAAACCCATTGCGCTGGCGCACGACATGACCGTGCGCCAAGGCTGGTGGACCTTGTATCAGCGCGGCGTCGGGCAGGCCCCGGTGCTGGATCGCAACGGCGGCGTCATCGGGCTGCTTTCGCGCGCCGAGTTGATGCAGCCCGAGCGCCTGCCCGCCCCCGACGGCCACGCCTTGGTCTGGCAGGCCCTGATGGCCCAGCCCGTGACAGAAGTGATGATCAGCCCCGTGCCCGCCGTCAGCGCCCAAGCCGATCTGCGCCGCTTGGCGCTGGTGCTGCTCGATACCGGCTTGCAAGGCTTGCCGGTGGTCGATGCCGAGGGCCGCCTCGAGGGCTTCGTCACCCGCTCCGACATCCTCAAAGCCGTGGTGCACGACCCGCCGCTGGATTTATGGGCCGGTTAAGCCGGGCCCATTGTCATGGTGTGGCCGGCTAGGCCGGGACTGTGGCCATTGTGGCTTAACGGCTGCAAATTGCGCGCGCCGGCGCAGCCAGAGCTGATTTGCTTGTGGTCGCGCGCCCATTTGGGCTGCGAAAGCGGCGACAATAGATGGCTGAACCTGCACTTATCCCGATTAACCTGATGTGCCCGCGCACCACACCCTTCGTGGGTGCGCGCGTCGCCTTGCCTACCCCCTCTGAAGCCGTGAACGCCTCTGTCAAGTCCGCCCCATCCACCGCCGACCTGTCGCAACTCGACGCCCTGACCGGAGGGGCTTTCAAGTCCCCGACTTCGGGCGAGCGCGCCACCCGGCTGCGCGAGTGGCTCGCCAGCGAGCCCAGCATCGAGCAAATGACCGAGGTCTATCGCGAGCTCTCGCACCGCGACAAAGGTGCGGCCAAGCCGCTCAAGGACAAACTCGACGAGCTCAAGCGCATCAAGGCCCAAGACGCGATCGCCGAAGAGTGGGCGGCCAAAGCGCAGGCCCTGTTGGCCCAGTCGCGCCTCAACTTGGCCGACGCCATGGGCTGGCAGCGCGAAGCCGCCAAAGCCGGGGCACCGCTGTCGCGCGAGCCGCTGGCCGGTTTGCGCTTGGCCTTGAGCGCGCGCATGAAGGCGCTCGAAGACCTGCAGCACCAGGTGCAGGTGGAGCGCGAGGCCGCGGTGTTGCTGGCGCAGCGCATCGAGCTGCTCTCGACCAAGCCGCTGGCCGAGGCGCAAGCGCAGCGCGAACCCCTGCGCACCGACGTCGCCGCTTGGCAAACCCGCGCCGGCGGCTTGTGCGCCGACCCCGCTTGGGCCAGCCTCGAGCCCAAGTACGCGCAGCAACTCGAAACCTCGCGCAACCAGCTCAACCTGGTCTGGGAAGCCTTTGACGCCGCGCTCACCCAAGCCCTGGCTGCGGCCACCGACGAGCAGGTGGCCCTGCCGGCGGTGCCGGTGTGGGCCGACGAACTGCGCGCCCTGCGCGGCGTGGCGGCGCCACCCGCCGCCGATGCCGCCGAGCAGGCGGCGCGCCAGCAACAAGCCAGCCAAGCTGTGGCCGCGGCCTTGCAGGCCTTGCAACAAGAGCTGGCCCAAGGACACAGCAAAACCGCACCCAAGGCCGCCGCCGCCTTGCGCCAGGTGCTCAAAGACCATGGCCGCCACATCGCGCCCGCGCTGGAGGCCGAGGCCCAAGCCGCCTTGGTCAGCAGCAGCGAGCTCGAAGGCTGGCAGCGCTGGCGCGCCGACCAATTGCGCGAAGAGCTGCTGGCCAAGGCGGTCGCGCTCACCCAAGCCCCCGAGGGGCAGCGCATGGGCGGACGCAAGGTGCAAGAGGCGCTGCGCCAGTTGCGCGAGCAGTGGAAAGCCACCGATCAGGGCGGGGCGTCCAACCAGGCGCTGTGGAAAAAATTCGATGAAGCCTGCAACGAGGCTCACAAGCAGGTCGAGGCCTGGCTCGAACAGCTCAAGCAGCAAAACCAAGCCAATCGGGCCCAGCGTCTGGCATTGATCGACGAGGTGCACGCTTGGACGGCGGCGCACGCCACCAGCACCGACTGGAAGCTGCAACTGCGCGAGCTGCATGCCCTGTCGGAGCGCTGGCGCGAGTCCGGCCACTTGAGCGAAAAGCTCTATGCCGAGCTGCAACCGCTGTGGAAGGCGGCCATGGCCCAGGCCCATGCGCCCCTCGAGGCCGCCCAAGAGCAGAGCGTGCAACGCCGCCAGGCCCTGATTGCCGAGGCGCAGGCGCTGGGCCAGATGCCCGCCTTGCGCATCGACGCCGTCAAGGCGCTGCAACAGCGCTGGCAGCAAGAAGCGCACGCCGTGCCGCTGGACCGGCGCCTCGAGCAAAAGCTGTGGGAGGCCTTTCGCCAGCCCATCGACGCCGCCTTCGAGCGCAAGACGGCCGAGCGCGTGCACGTCGCCGCCGCCCTGAGCGCGCACGACCAAGCCGTGCTGCAAGCCGCCCAAGCGCTCGAAGCCGCCTGCGCAGCGGGCGACGTGCAGCGCATCCGCGGCGCCAGCGACGCCTTGCAAGCCGTGCTGCGCGGCCAAAGCGTGGCCGCCGTGGCACCACCCACCCCCAGCCAGCCAGAACCGGCTGCGGCAGGGGCCGGCGCTGTTGCGGCCGAAGCGCAAGCGGGCGGTGAGCCGGGCGCGGCCACTGCCACCCCCGACGCGGCTCCCAGTGCAGACGCGCAGGCCGAAGACCAGCCCGAAGCCCAGCCCGAGGCCGACGGCAAAGCCCCTGCCGCTCCTGCCGCCACTCCTACTGCCGCCCCGCGCAAGCTGGTGGCCATGCGCGGCGACGACCGTCCCGGCATGGCGCGTGCGCAGCCCCAATCCGGCCGTCCGGGTGCTGCAGGCCGCGATGCCCGTAAGGGTCCGCGCGAGGGCTTTGCGGGCGACGCACGTGGTGCGCAGCGTGGTGGCGAGCGCGCCGATTGGCGCAGCCACGAGCGCGAGGAGCGCGGTCCGCGTTTAGGCGACGCGGCTTTCCGCGCCCAGCGCCAGGCGCTGGAGCAAGCCGAGCTGGCACTCAAAAAACTGGCCACGCAGGCCCACGGCGAGGTGCTGATGGGTTTGCTCGCTGCCTGGCAGCAACGCAACCCCGCCCAGTTGCCGAGCGCGCAGGCCCTAGGCGGCAAGGCGGCCGCCGCCGCGCGTGCGGCTTGGGCCGCGGCTCTGGCCCAAGCGGGTTCCGATGCAGCCGCCGCCGCGCGCGGCACGCACCTGCTGCGGCTCGAAATGGCGGCCGAACTGCCCACCCCGGCGGCGCACCTCGAGGCACGGCGCGCCCTGCAACTGCAACTGCTCACGCGCCGCCACGACCCGGCCCCGGCGCAAACTTGGGCCCACGACGTGGCGCAGGTGCTGGCCAGCCCCCACGATGTCGCCGCCGCCGAGCGCTTGCAGGCGGTGCTCAAGGTGCTGCTGCGGCGCTAAGGCGCTGCGGTTGCCGCCGCCGGGTGCTTGAAAAAAGCATCCAGCAGCGGCAGCAACAGCGGGAATTCGGCCCCGAAGCGCGCCCGCTGCACCGTATAGGCCTCGCAGGCCACGGCAAAAAACTCGGCCGCATCGGTGGCGCCGTAGGCGTCGAGCCACGGCATGGGGGCACCGAAGCGCTCGGCCATTTGCACCTCGCGCACAAAGTGGCGGTGCTGCTGGCCCCAGAGCGTGCGCCAGTGTTGCGCTGCGGCCGGCGCCGTCAGCCCCAGAAAACCGTTCGGCAACCGGGGGCAGCCGTCGGCCGCTTGGTGGCGCGATTTGTGGCGCAGGTCGATTTGGTGCGCAAACTCGTGGATGACTAGGTTGTGGCCATGCTGCGCCTTGGCGCTGGCCGTGCGCACGTGCGACCAAGCCAGCATCAGCGGCCCGCCCTGCATGGCTTCGCCGGCCAGCGCCTCGCGCCAGCGGTGCACCACGCCGGCTTCATCGGTCTCTTCGCGCTGCGCCCAGACCTCATCCGGGTGCACCACGATGCCGACAAAACCCCGGTACCAGTCCAGCCCCGACAGGCCCCAGTGGATCCACGGCAGGCAGGCCTGGGTGGCGATGGTCAGGGCGATTTCGTCGTTGATCTGCAAGCCGTTGGCGCCGCTGAAGGTTTTTTGGGCCAAAAAATGGCGGCACAAGAGCTGCAGGCGATCCAGTTGCTCCGGCTCCAGCTGCTGCAAGAAGGGCTGCGCCTGCACCACGTGCCGCCACAGGCCAGACGGGATAGGCGGTGCGCCGCCTAGTAAGCGCGTCAGCGCGCGGGCCCAGCGGCTGTGGCGCAGCACGCGCAACCAGCGCGGCGTTGGGCTCATGCCGCTGGCCGGGGCAGCGGTGCGGCGGCTGCTTGGGCCGCGGCCATGTGGGTGGTCGGCGGCTGTGTGGCCGGCGGCGGCACGGTCGGTGGTGGCACGGTCGGTGGCGGCACGGCCGGTGTTTGTGCGGTGGCCTGTTCCGGGCTCAGGCGGCTGAACTGGCCCAAGCGGTCGAGCCGCAGCACCTCGCGCCGCGGCGGTTGACTCAGGCCGCACCAGTCGCTCAGCACCAGGCGCTGCAAGCCCAGCCCCAGATCGTGCAACCCGGGGCGGTGGGTGTGGCCGTGGATCAGGGTCTGGCAGGCCGTGGCGCGCAGCCAGTCGCAGACGGTGACGGCGTCTAAGTCGGCGTAGTCGGGTCCGGCCGCTTGGGCCGCGCCGGTGGTGCTGGCATTGCCCGCGCTCGTGCCCGAGCCCGAGCCCGAGCCCGAGCCCACGCTGCGCTGGCTTTCGCTGGTGTGGCGCGCCATGCGCGCCAGCGCCTCGCGCTCGGCCAGCGGGCGCGCCAGAAAGCCCCGCTGCCAGTCGGGTGCGCGCACCATCTGGCGAAAGTTTTGGTAGCTGCGGTCTTCTAGGCACCAGGCGTCGCCGTGGCTGAGCAGCCAGCGCTGGCCGGCGTATTCGAGCACGCAGGGGTCGGCGATCAGGCGCACGCCGCTGGTGTCGGCAAAGGCACCGCCGAGCAGAAAGTCGCGGTTGCCGTGCATCAGGTAGATCGGCGCGCGCGCGCTGGCCGCAGCCAGCGCGGCCACGCTGCGCTGCAGCAGCGCGCTGTCGGGGGTTGCGTTCGGGCGCTGGAGCATGTCGTCACCGAACCAGAGCTCGAACAGGTCGCCCAGAATGAACAGGGCGTCGAAGCGGCCGTGCTCGAGGTAGTGCAGCCAAGCCGATGCCGTGCTGGGGTCTTCGGGGCGCAGGTGCAGGTCGGAGATGAACTCGACTCGTTCCCACTCGGGGGCGGCGCAGACGCGGTCGGGTGTGGGCAGCGCCCGCTGCGCCGCCGTCAGGGTGGCATCGTTCATGGTCGCAGGGTGATGAGCGTCGGTGCGCGCTTCATGGGGCGCAAGGGGCCATGCGCAAGGGATTGGCTGGGGTGGATATGCGGCTGGTGTGGCCGGGGCGGCCGCCGGGCCTACTCGCAGCCCGGCAACCACCCCGGCAGAGGCCACATCAGGCTGCGCTGCCCGCCAGTTCGACGGCTTTTTCCAGCACCACGTCGTCCAGCGGCACGTCGTCGTGCATGCCCTTGCGCCCAGTCTTGACGCTGCGGAGCGCGTCCACCACCTCGGTGCCGGCGATCACTTTGCCAAACACGGCGTAGCCCCAGCCCTGCGCGGTGGGGGCGGTGTGGTTCAAAAAGCCGTTGTCGGCGACGTTGATAAAGAACTGCGCCGAAGCCGAATGCGGCGCCGAGGTGCGCGCCATGGCCACCGTGTAGCGCTCGTTTTTGAGGCCGTTGTTGGCCTCGTTTTCGATCGGGTCGAGCGTGGGCTTTTGCTTCATGCCGGGGGCAAAGCCACCGCCTTGGAGCATGAAGCCGTCGATCACGCGGTGAAACACGGTGCCGTCGTAGTGGCCGCTGCGCACGTAGGCGAGGAAATTGGCGGCCGAAATGGGCGCCTTGTCGGCGTCGAGCTCGAGGGTGATGACGCCGCGACCGGCGATGTGCAGTTCGACTTGCGGGTTGGCCATGGTGTTTATTGCTCCAAAGTGGCGTTGAGAATGGTGACGGGTTGCAGTGGCACGTTGCTGAACGCGCCCCGGCGGCCAGTGGGCACGGCGCGGATGCGATCGACCACGTCGAGCCCCGAGACCACGCGGCCAAAGACGGCGTAACCGTGGCCGTCGGGCGAGCGCGGCTGATCGAGCATGGGGTTGTCCACCACGTTGATGAAGAACTGCGCCGTGGCCGAATCGGGCACTTGGGTGCGCGCCATGGCCACCGTGCCGCGCAGGTTGCTCAGGCCGTTGCGGGCTTCGAGCGCGATCGGGGGCCGGGTGGGCTTTTGCTGCATGTCGGCCGTAAAGCCCCCGCCCTGGATCATGAAGCCGGGGATGACGCGGTGAAACACGGTGCCGTGGTAGTGGCCGTCGCGCACGTATTGCAGAAAGTTTTGCACCGTCAGCGGCGCGCGCACCGGGTCGAGTTCGAGCACGATCGCACCCAGATTGGTGTTAAGGGTGACGCGCGGGGCCGCAGCGGGTGTGGTGCCAGAGGCCGGGGCGGCTGTGGGCGCTTGCGCATGGGCGCTGCCCAAGCTTAGGGCGCTGGCGAGCACGACCGAGCCGAGCAGGAGGGGGGCGAAGTGGCGGCGTTGCATGGTGGGTAGGGCTAGAAGGGGGGCGGGGGGATGGACGATTGGACAGTGCACCAAGGGAGCTGGGGCGTGGCGTGTGCGTCAGCGCGCCGGTGCGCTGGCCAGCAAGGCCTCGAGCGCCTGCAGCCGCTGGGCTAGGCCGGGGGCGTGCGGTGTCTGCTCAAGGGCGCGGCGATAGGCTTCGGCGGCGCGTTGCAACTGCACGTCGCCCAAGTTGCGCCATGCGGTGGCGTAGTGCGGGTGCAGGCGCAGCGCCTGCTCGAGGGCCAGTTGCGCTTCGAGCAAACGCCCGGCGGCGGCGTGCAGCACGGCCAGGTTGTTGTGCGGTTCGGGCAGCTCCGGGTGCTCTTGCACCAGGGCGGTGAAGGCGGCTTGGGCGGCCTCGGTCTGGCCCATGCGCTGCAGCAGCACGGCGCGCATAAAACGCATCTGCGCATCGGCCGGGTGCTGCGCCAGCCAGGCGTCGGCCTGCGCCAGCGCGGCGGGCCAGTCGCCGGCTTGGGTCTGGCGCTGCACCGCGTCGTAGGGGGCGTCTTGTGCCAGCGCCGGGGCGCCCAAGCCCAACCCGAGCAGCAGCGCCAGCAGAGCAGCGGCCAGCAGGTGGTGGGCGTGGCGCGGGCGCAAGGGCCGCCAGCGGCGGGCAGTGGGGGCAAAGGGCATGTGCAAAGGGGGCGGGCTGGTGCTCAAAAGCAGAAACCGGTAACGGCAGCGGCGGCGGCAGCGACGGCGCCGATATACTTGCCGGATTGTATCTGCGCGGCCCCGATTCGGGCTTGCCCAGCCTTTAGTCCCACGGTGGATCCGGTTGTAGGCCCCACGGGACGCCCTGCTGATTGCTGCGCTGTGCACACCGTTTTGTGTTCTGATGGCTTGCCGTGCAGCCCCCACGCCCAGCCCTTTGGGTACAGGTGCCCAGATTCCCTCGATTTGCCCCCAGCCCATGACCCTGCGCATCCACAACACGCTCACGCGCCGCCTCGAAACCTTCCAGCCGCTGCAGCCCGGCCATGTGCGCCTCTACGTCTGCGGCATGACGGTCTATGACCTGTGCCACCTCGGGCACGCGCGTTCCATGCTGGCTTTCGACGTAGTGCAGCGCTGGCTCAAGGCCAGCGGCTACCGCGTGACCTACGTGCGCAACATCACCGACATCGACGACAAGATCATTGCCCGCGCGCTGCACAACGGCGAAACCATCCGCAGCCTGACCACGCGCATGGTCGAGGCCCTGCACCAAGACGCCGACGCGCTGGGCATCGAGCGCCCGACCCACGAACCGCGCGCCACCGACTACGTGCCGCAGATGCTGGCCCTGATCGGTCAGCTGGAGCAAAAGGGGCTGGCCTACCGCGCCGCCGACGGCGATGTGAACTACGCCGTGCGCGCCTTTGCTGGCTACGGCAAGCTCTCGGGCAAGAGCCTCGACGAGCTGCGCGCCGGTGAGCGCGTGGCGGTGGCCGACGACAAGCGCGACCCGCTCGACTTCGTGCTCTGGAAAGCGGCCAAGCCCGACGAGCCCGCCGAAGTGCAGTGGCCCAGCCCTTACGGCGCCGGGCGGCCGGGCTGGCACATCGAGTGCTCGGCCATGAGTTGCGCGTTGCTGGGCGAGTCCTTCGACATCCACGGCGGCGGTGCCGACCTGCAATTTCCGCACCACGAAAACGAAATCGCCCAGAGCGAAGGCGCCAGCGGCCAGCCCCTGGCGCGCTTTTGGATGCACAACGGCTTCGTGCGCGTCGATGAAGAAAAAATGTCCAAGAGCCTGGGCAACTTTTTCACCATCCGCGAGGTACTGCAGCGCTACGAGCCCGAGACGCTGCGCTTTTTCATGCTGCGCGCGCACTACCGCAGCGCGCTCAACTACTCCGACGCGCACCTCGACGACGCCCGCAGCGCCTTGCGCCGCCTCTACACCGCGCTGGCGGCGGTGCCCGCTGCGCCGGCAGGTGAGGGCGCTACCCCCGCCGCCATCGACTGGGCCGAGCCACACGCCGCGCGCTTCAAAGCCGCGCTGGACGACGACTTCGGCACCCCGCAAGCGCTGGCGCTGCTGTTCGAGTTGGCCACCGAAGTCAACCGCAGCCGCAGCCCCGCCATGGCCGCGCTGCTCAAGGCGCTGGGCGCTGTGCTGGGGCTGCTGCAGCAAGAGCCGCAGGCGTTTTTGCAAGGCGGCGTGGGGACGGCCGCCGTTGCCGACGGCTTGCCAGCGAGCGCCATCGAGGCCCTGATCGCCGAGCGCCGCGCCGCCAAGGCCGCGCGCGACTTTGCCTTGGCCGACCGCATCCGCTTGCAACTGCAAGACCAAGGCGTGCTGCTGCAAGACAGCGCCCAAGGCACCACATGGGTGCGGGCCTGATGCCAGTCTGCCGTCTGCCGCCCTATTGGGCCGAGGCCTGCACGCACCTGATCGAGCGCGACCGGGTGCTGTGCAAACTCATCCCCCAAACCACGCACGCCGGCCTGCAGTCGCACGGCGACCCCTTCGTCACTCTGGTGCGCAGCGTCATCGGGCAGCAGATTTCGGTGGCGGCGGCGCAAGCCGTTTGGCAGCGCTTCGAAAAGCTGCTGCCGCAGTTTGAGCCGGCGGCCTTGTTGCGCCTGCGCGTCGATGAAATGCGCGCCGCCGGCCTGAGCGCGCGCAAGGTCGAGTATCTGGTCGATCTGGCCTTGCACTTTGACAGCGGTCACCTGCGCCCCGACGAATGGCCGGGCATGGACGACGAGGCCATCGTCAAACAACTGGTGGCGATCCGCGGCATCGGGCGCTGGACGGCCGAGATGTTCCTGATCTTTCACCTGCTGCGCCCGAACGTGCTGCCGCTCGACGACGTGGGGCTGATCCGCGGCATCAGCCAGAGTTATTTTTCGGGCGAGCCGGTCAGCCGCAGCGACGCGCGCGAAGTCGCCGCCCCCTGGGTGCCGTTTTGCAGCGTGGCGACTTGGTATATTTGGCGCTCGCTCGACCCGCTGCCGGTGGCTTATTGAATGGCCTCTCAGCCTCTGAGGCGCCGCCGCAGCCCAGCCCCGTTTGTACTTTGACTGTTCATTGACCCCGAACCAGGAGCCCGATCTTGGCCAAAAAAGTTTTTCTCGATTTCGAGCAGCCCCTCGCCGAGCTCGAAAGCAAAATCGAAGAGCTGCGCTACGTGCAGAGCGAATCGGCGGTCGATATCTCGCAAGAGATCGAACAGCTGAGCAAAAAAAGCTTGCAGCTCACCAAAGACCTCTACACCCACCTGACGCCGTGGCAGGTGACCAAGATCGCCCGCCACAGCGAGCGCCCCTACACGCTCGATTACGTGCGCGAGCTCTTCAGCCACTTTGTCGAGCTGCACGGCGACCGCCACTTTGCCGACGACCAGAGCATCGTCGGCGGACTGGCGCGCTTCAACGGCCAGCCCTGCGTGGTGCTGGGCCAGCAAAAAGGGCGCGACACCAAAGAGCGCACGCTGCGCAACTTTGGCATGACGCGCCCCGAGGGCTACCGCAAGGCCTTGCGCCTGATGAAGCTGGCCGAGAAGTTCCGGCTGCCGGTGTTCACCTTTGTTGACACCCCCGGCGCCTACCCCGGCATCGACGCCGAGGAGCGCAGTCAGTCCGAGGCCATCGGGCGCAACATCTACGAGATGGCGCAACTCGAAGTGCCGATCATCAGCACCATCATCGGTGAGGGCGGCTCGGGCGGCGCGCTGGCCATCGCCGTGGCCGACCAGGTGCTGATGCTGCAGTACGCGGTCTATTCGGTCATCAGCCCCGAAGGCTGCGCCTCGATTTTGTGGAAAACCAACGAGCGCGCCAGCGACGCCGCCGAGGCGCTGGGCATCACCGCGCACCGCCTCAAGGCGCTGGGGCTGGTGGACAAGATCGTGAGCGAACCGGTGGGCGGCGCGCACCGCGACCCCAAGCAGATGGCGGCCTTCCTCAAGCGCGCGCTCACCGACGCCCTGCGCCAAGTGGCCGACCTCAAACCCAAAGAGCTGATCGAGCAGCGCCACGCCCGCCTCAACGCCTTTGGCCGCTACACCGACACCAAAGCCGACAGCAGCGGCCGCGAGCGCAGCCCGGCAGGTTGAACAGCTGATTGGCTAGAAAGGGATGCGGCTTTGATGGCGCAAGCTCCACCCGCGGGCGCCAGCGAGCCCAGTCTCCCCGGCCTGCCCAGCTTGCGCGCTTGGGCGCAGCGCCACGGCCTGCCAGCGCACGCGCACGCTGCCCCTCAGCCCTGGGCCGTGGCCTACAGCGGCGGGGCTGACTCGACCGCGCTGCTGCTGGCCGCGCACGCGCTCTGGCCGGGCCGGGTGCAGGCGCTGCACGTCCACCACGGGCTGCAGCCGGCAGCCGAGGGTTTTGTCGCCCATGCCGAGCGTTTTTGTGCCGCGCTCGGGCTGCCGCTGCGCATCGAGCGCGTGCAGGCCCAGCCCGCGCGCGGCCAAAGCCCCGAGGAGGCGGCGCGCACCGCCCGCTACTGTGCGCTGGCGCGGCTGGCGCAGGCGCACGGCGCGGGCTGGGTGCTGCTGGCCCAGCAGGCCCAAGACCAGATCGAAACCCTGCTGCTGGCGCTCACCCGTGGCGCCGGTCTGCCCGGGCTGGCAGCCATGCCCGAAGCCATGCAGCGCCACGGCGTCAGCTTTGGCCGGCCCTGGTTGCTCGAAGACGGCGCGGCGCTGCGCCAGCGCTTGCAGCAGCTGGGCCAACCCTACCTGCACGACCCGAGCAACCTAGACTTGCGCTACACCCGCAATCGCATCCGCAGCCAGCTGCTGCCGGTGCTGCTCGAGCATTTTCCGGCCAGCCTGCACACCTTTGCACGCAGCGCCGCCCAAGCCGCGCAAGCCCAGCGCCTGCTGACCGAGCTGGCAGCACTGGACCTGCAAGCCGTGGGCAACCCACCGGCCATCGCCGCCCTGCAAGCCTTGAGCCCCGATCGCCAAGCCAACCTGCTGCGCCACTGGCTGCGCAGCCAACACGGCACCCAAGCCAGCGCGGCGCAACTGCAGCAACTGCTGCACCAAGTGGCCGCCTGCCGCACCCGCGGCCACCGGATCGAGCTCAAAGTGGGGCAGGGTAGGGTGCTGCGCTGCGGCGCGTATCTGGGTTTTTTGGCTTGCGCCGTCCAGCCCGGCAAGGGTGGCGCTTCAAGCGTCCGAGGTCCTAGCAGCGCGCAACAGCCCCACTGAGTGAGAGGCTGAGTGCAAAACACCGCAGTGCCTATATGATGTGCTGCACGATGAGCGCTTCGCCCCCGCCCCGCACTCCACGCGCGCCCCGGCCGCTGGCGGTGTTGGCTTGGCTGCTGCTGCTGGCTGCGGGTTGGCTGGGGCTGGTCGCAACGTTAGGCGCCGCCGACCCGGCGCCAGCGGCCGCGCCGCGCACTGCGGTGCAGTTGACGATCGACGGCCCGATCGGTCCGGCCAGCGCCGACTACGTCGTGCGTGGGCTGGCCCGCGCGCAGCAGCGCGGCGCCGCCGCAGTCGTGCTGCGCATCGACACCCCGGGCGGGCTTGACACCTCGATGCGCGAGATCGTGCGCGCGCTCCTCGCCTCGCCGCTGCCGGTGCTGGCCCACATCGCGCCCAGCGGCGCGCGCGGCGCCAGCGCCGGCACCTTCATCGTTTATGCCAGCCATGTCGCGGCGATGGCGCCGGGCACCAGCATCGGCGCGGCGGCCCCGGTGCAGGTTGGCGGCGGTGGCGGCCTGCCACTGCCGGGGCGGCCGGCCGACGCGCCGCCGGCGCCAACGGCGCCACCCTCGCCCGTGGGTGCACCTGTCCCGTTGGCGCCGCCGGTGGCCACCCCCGACCATCCCGCCGAGCCCGTGCGCCCGGCGCCGGCCCGGCGCGACGCGCGCGAGGCCAAGGTGGTCGAGGATGCGGTGGCCTACATCCGCTCGCTGGCCGAGCTGCGCGGGCGCAACGCCGACTGGGCCGAGCGTGCGGTGCGCGAAGCCGCCAGTGTCTCGGCCGAGCAGGCGCTGGCGCTCAACGTCATCGACTTCATCGCCGCCGACACCGCCGACCTGCTGGCCCAGGCCCACGGCCGCGAGGTGCGCGTGGGCGAGGCCCGGGTCGTGCTCGAGACGCGCGGCTTGGCCGTCGAGGCGCTCGAGCCCGACTGGCGCACCCGCCTGCTGGCGGTCATCACCAACCCCAACGTCGCGCTGATCCTGCTGATGGTCGGTGTTTACGGCCTGTTGTTCGAGTTCATGAACCCCGGCGCGCTGCTGCCCGGCACGGTCGGCGCGATCAGTCTGCTGCTGGGCCTGTACGCGCTGGCCGTGCTGCCCGTTAGCCAAGTTGGTGCGGCGCTGCTGCTGCTGGGCATGGTGCTGATGCTGGCCGAGGCCTTCACGCCCTCGGTGGGCGTGCTGGGCATCGGCGGGTTGGTGGCGTTCGTCTTCGGCGCGACGATGCTGATCGACGCCGATGTGCCGGGCTACGGCGTCTCGCTGCCATTGATCTTGGGCATCGCGCTGGCCAGCCTGGCGCTGTCGCTGCTGATCGCGCGGCTGGCGCTGAGCTCGCATCGGCACCGCGTCGTCACCGGCACCCAGGCCCTGATCGGTGACACGGCGCAGGTGCTCGACTGGAGCGGCAGCGCCGGCCATGTACTGGCCGCTGGCGAGCGCTGGCAGGCCAGCGGCGAGACCGACCTGCAGACCGGCCAGCGGGTGCGCGTGGTCGAGATTCGCGGCCTGCGGCTGCAGGTGGCGGCACAAACGCCCACAGTCCCGCCCACAGTGCCCGGACCCACCGGGTTAGAATCAAAATCCGACCCCACCCGGAGCCCGCCATGATCTTCGACCTGGCCTTCCTGCTGCCCCTCGTCATCTTGGTCTTCGTCGTGCTCGGCATGGCGATCCGCATCCTGCGCGAGTACGAGCGTGGCGTGGTCTTCACGCTGGGGCGCTTTACCGGCGTCAAGGGCCCCGGACTGGTCCTGATCGTGCCCTACGTCCAGCAGATGGTGCGCGTGGACCTGCGCGTGACCGTGCTTGATGTGCCGAGCCAAGACGTGATCACGCGCGACAACGTTTCGGTCAAGGTCAACGCCGTCGTCTATTACCGTGTGGTCGAGTCCGACAAGGCGGTGATCCAGGTCCAGAACTTCCACCAAGCGACGAGCGAGTTGGCGCAGACGACGCTGCGCTCGGTGCTCGGCAAGCACGAGCTCGACGAGCTGCTGTCCGAGCGCGACAAGATGAACGCCGACATCCAAGAGATCCTCGACGCCCAGACCGACACCTGGGGCATCAAGGTCGCCAACGTCGAGCTCAAGCACGTTGACCTCGGCGAGACCATGGTGCGCGTGATGGCCAGGCAGGCCGAGGCCGAGCGCGAGCGTCGCGCCCGGATCATCAACGCCGAGGGCGAGGAGCAGGCCGCGCGCAAGCTGCTCGAAGCCGCCCGTGTGCTCGGCGAGGTGCCCGAAGCGATGCAGCTGCGCTACCTCAGCACGCTGGCCGCGATCGGCACGCAAAACAGCACGACGATCGTCTTCCCGTTCCCGACCGAGTTCTCACAATGGCTGTCGCGACTGCAGTCTGCTGGAGACCGACCGGCGTCGCCGCCAAGCTGAGGGCGCATACGGTCAGGCCGGATCTTGCACCCTCTTGGAAACAGGCGCTGGGTTCAGGCTGATGCGTCGTTGGACAAGGCTGCGGGTGCCGTGGTGGGCGTAAGGGCATTTATAATTTTAGGTTTTGCACCCTAGGCCCGTGGCGGCGGCTTTTGCTGCGCCGGGCCTCATTCCACCGCACCCCCTCTCATGGCACTCATCGTTCACAAGTACGGCGGCACCAGCATGGGCTCGACCGAGCGCATCCGCAACGTGGCCTTGCGCGTCGCCAAATGGCAGCGCGCCGGCCACCAGATGGTCGTGGTGCCCAGCGCCATGAGCGGCGAAACCAACCGCCTGCTGGCACTGGCCAAAGAGCTGGCCCCGGCCTCGGCCAGCAGCGCTTACGAGCGCGAGCTCGACCAGCTCGCGGCCACCGGCGAGCAGGCATCGTCGGCGCTGCTGGCCATTGCCTTGCAAGCCCAGGGGCTGGAAGCCGTGAGCTACTGCGGCTGGCAGGTGCCCATCCGCACCAACAGCGCCTACACCAAGGCGCGCATCGAAGCCATCGACGACGCCCGCATCCAGGCCGATTTGGCGGCCGGCCGGGTGGTCATCATCACCGGCTTTCAGGGTGTGGATGCCGGCGGCAACATCACCACGCTGGGCCGTGGCGGCTCCGACACCTCGGCGGTGGCGGTGGCGGCGGCCATCGGCGCGCACGAGTGCCTGATCTACACCGACGTCGATGGCGTCTATACCACCGACCCGCGCGTGGTGCCCGAGGCGCGCCGCCTGCCGCGCGTGAGCTTCGAAGAAATGCTCGAAATGGCGAGCATGGGCTCCAAAGTGCTGCAAATCCGCTCGGTCGAATTTGCCGGCAAGTACCGCATGCCGATTCGCGTGCTCTCGAGCTTCACGCCTTGGGACATCGACCTGAACACCGAAGCCCAGTCGGGCACCCTGATCACTTTTGAGGATGAGCAAACCATGGAACAAGCCGTCGTCTCCGGCATCGCTTTCAACCGCGACGAAGCCAAGATCACCGTGCTCGGCGTGCCCGACCGTCCCGGCATCGCCTACCAGATTCTGGGCGCGGTGGCCGAGGCCAACGTCGAAGTCGATGTGATCATCCAAAACATCAGCAAAGAAGGCAAGACCGACTTCAGCTTCACCGTGCACCGCAACGACTACGCCAAAACGCTCGAGTTGCTGCGCAGCCAAGTGCTGCCCAAGCTGGGTGCGGCCGAAGTGCTGGGCGATGCGCGCATCTGCAAGGTCAGCATCGTCGGCATCGGCATGCGCAGCCATGTGGGCGTGGCCAGCCGCATGTTCCGTTGCCTGAGCGAGGAGGGCATCAACATCCAGATGATCAGCACCTCCGAGATCAAGACCTCGGTGGTGATCGACGAAAAATACATGGAGCTGGCGGTGCGCGCCCTGCACCGCGAGTTCGACCTCGACCAACCCGCCGACAGCCTGAAAAGCTGAAAGGCAGCCGCCCCGCCCCATAGCCGCGCAGCCGCAAGGCACGAATTAAGCGCAGCGCGCGCTGGGGGCCGGCTGGTTTTCGGGCATAATCGCAAGCTCTGGAGTGATGACCGAGAGGCCGAAGGTGCTCCCCTGCTAAGGGAGTATGCGGTGTAGAGCCGCATCGAGGGTTCGAATCCCTCTCACTCCGCCATTTGCGGCACGGGCCTTGACCTGCAAAAGCCCCACGCTGCGTGCAAGCCGCCCCAAATTCCCGACCATGAGCGCATTCAACGAAGAACGGGTTCTCACCGTTCACCACTGGACCGACCGGCTGTTCAGTTTCACCACCACGCGCGACCCCTCGCTGCGCTTCTCCAACGGCCACTTCACCATGATCGGGCTGCGCCTCGAGGGCGGCAAGCCCTTGCTGCGCGCCTACAGCATCGCCAGCGCCAATTACGAGGAGCATCTGGAGTTCCTCAGCATCAAGGTGCCCGACGGCCCGCTCACCAGCCGCTTGCAGCACATCGTGCCCGGCGACACCATCGTGGTCGGGCGCAAACCCACCGGCACGCTGCTGATCGACTACCTGCTGCCGGGCAAGCGCCTGTATCTGCTGGGCACCGGCACCGGGCTGGCGCCGTGGATGAGCATCATCCGCGACCCGGCCACCTACGAAAAATTCGAGCAGGTGGTGCTGGTGCACGGCGTGCGCGAGGTCAAAGAGTTGGCCTATTACGATTACCTCACCGTCGATCTGCCCCGGCACGAGTTTCTGGGCGAGATGGTGAGCCAGCAACTGCGCTACTACCCGACCGTGACGCGCGAACCGTTCAAAAACCGCGGCCGCATCACCGACCTGATCGCCAACGGCAAACTGGCCGCCGACTTGGGGTTGCCGGCGCTGGATCCGGCGCATGATCGGGTCATGATCTGCGGCAGTCCAGAGATGCTGCGCGACCTCAAGCGCATGATGGAAGAGCGCCAGTTCGTGGAAGGAAGCACCAGCACGCCCGGCGACTACGTGATCGAGCGCGCTTTCGTTGAGAGCTAAGGGGCTTCATCAAGCCAAGCAATTGCCTCCCAGCCTCTGTTGCGCTATCCTTGGCTCCCATGAGCACTTTATTTGACGCTTTGGCGCAACACCCGCGCCGCTGGCTGCTGCTGCTGGCGCTGGTGTGCGTGGCCATGTTTGGCTACGGCCTGTATCTGCAGCACGTGGTGGGCCTGCAGCCGTGCCCGATGTGCGTGGTGCAGCGCTATGCCTTGCTCGGCGTCATGCTGCTGGCGCTGGGCACCGCCGCCTTCCCGCAGCGCGGGGTGCACTTGGCGGGCGCGGTGGCGATCGTGCTCATGGCCGGTTTTGGTGCCTTCACCGCCGCGCGCCAGAGCTGGTTGCAGTGGTACCCGCCCGAGTTCGTGACCTGCGGGCGCGATTTTTACGGCATGATCGCCAGCTTCCCGCTCGAGCGCGTGATCCCCATGCTGTTCAGCGGCAGCGGCGACTGCGCCAAGGTGGACTGGACCTTTCTGGGCCTGACGATCGCCAACTGGTCGTTTCTGGTTTTCATCGGCATGGCGCTGCTGGCCTTGGCGCTGTTCGTGGCCTTGCTGCGCCGGCGCGCGCGCTAGCCCACCTTTTTTCACCGCCTTGTCATACCGGCCGTGCATAATCGCAAAATTGATTTTTTTCGATGCAAGGGGCAGGGTGGATCATGCGCACGCACTCCGATTCCGATTTGCTCGCCGGGCATGGGCAGATCTGCAGCATCCGTGAACTGATCGAAAGCGCGGCGCTCGAGGTCTATTTTCAGCCCATCGTCGATTTGGCCGGGGTTTCGGTCTATGCCCACGAAGCCTTGGCGCGGCCACCCCATGGCAGCCCGTGGCGGGGCCCGCTCGAGTTGCTGGCTGCGGCCCAAAGCGAAAACCTGACGCTCGAGTTCGAGCTCGAATGCCTGTTTCGGGCCTTGTGGCACTGGAGCCGCAGCGCGCGCGTGGGGCGCTTGTTTCTCAACGTCAGCGCCTCGGTGCTGGTGCAGGCCGCCGAGCGCCAGCAGATCGTGCGCCTGTTCGACCACGCCCAAGCCCTCGGTTTGTCGCTCTCGTCGCTGGTGCTCGAACTCACCGAGCACGAGCGGGTCACCGACATCGGCGCCATCCTGGGTGTGGTCGAGCGCCTGCGGCGCCACGGCGGGGCGCTGGCGCTCGACGATTTCGGCGACGGGCACTCCAGCCTGCGCCTGTGGTCGGAGCTGCATCCCGAATACGTGAAGATCGACAAATACTTTGTGAGCCAGGTCAACCAGCACAGCCACAAGCTGCAAACCGTGCAGGCCCTGAGCCGCTTGGCCGAGACCTTTGGCAGCAAGCTGGTGGCCGAAGGGGTTGAAACGGCCGATGAACTGGAAATTTTGCGCGATCTGGGCCTGTCATACGCCCAGGGCTTTTATCTCGGGCGACCGCAAGCCAGCCCAGCCGCCGCCCCGTTGCCCGACGCCGAACGGGTGTTGCGCAGCCGCCAGATCAGCGTCTTGCCATTGCAAAAGCAAGTCAGCAACCGGGGCTTGACGGCGCGCGCCTTGCTGATCGAGGCGCCCACGGTCGGTGCCCAAGCCAGCCACGAGCTGGTGGCCGATATATTCAAGCAACACAAGGGCTTGCATGCGCTGCCCTTGATCGAGGGCGAGCGCCCGGTGGGGCTGATCAGCCGCAAGACCTTGCAGGACCTGTTCCTCCAGATCTTTTTTCGCGACATCTACGGCAACAGGCCCTGCCGCCTGCACGCCAACCCCGACCCCCTGCTGGTCGATATCCACACGCCGCTCGAAAACCTGACCGAAATCCTGACCTCTGCCGATCAGCGCTACCTCACCGAGGGTTTTGTCATCACCGAAGGCGGCCTGTACCGCGGCTTGGGCACCGGGGCCGACTTGGTGCGCATGGTGACTGAGGCGCGCATCGAGGCGGCGCGGCACGCCAACCCGCTCACCTTTTTGCCCGGCAACATCCCGATCACGCTGCACATCCAGCGCCTGCTCGACAACCAGCAAGACTTCATCGCCTGCTACGCCGATCTGAACCAGTTCAAAGCCTTCAACGACCACTACGGCTACTGGCGCGGCGACGCCGTGATTCGCCTGCAAGCCGAATGCCTGCAAGCGGTTTGCGACCCACGGCGCGATTTCATCGGCCACGTGGGTGGCGACGATTTCGTGCTGCTGTTGCAAAGCCCCGACTGGAAGGGGCGGCTGGAGCGCGCGGTGCAGACCTTCAACCGCAAGGCCATCGAACTCTACGACCCGGCCGACCAGATCGCGGGTGGCGTACACGCCGAAGACCGCAACGGCCAGCTGCGTTTTCACCCCTGCACCACCGTCAGCTTGGGTGTGGTCTTGATTGCCCCCGGGCGCTACCGCGACGCCGAGAGCGTGGCCAACGCCGCCGCCAGCGCCAAACACCACGCCAAGCAAAGCCGCTCGGGTTTGTACCTGCTCGGGGATGCGCCCAGAGCACACGCAGACGCCAAAGCCTAAAGTCCCGGTCCTTGAAGCTGGTGGCCGGGCAAAGAGGGGCACGACTTTTCCAGCAAAACTTGCCCTGTACGCACCGTCTCAAAGGCAGCAGCCACAGTACTTTGCGTGGCATTGAAAATCGCACCATTTTCTGGCCCGCCTAAGGCGACAATAGCGGCTTATCTGCCCCCACTCACCCCCTGCCCACCATGGACGAAGCCACCCCGGCGCCAAGCGCCAAAACGACGACCCCCGAGTGGGAGCGCGCCACGCTCGAGAAATTGCTTATGGCGACCGTGCGCGAGCAGCGAGCGGCGCGGCGCTGGAAGATATTTTTCCGCCTGCTGTGGCTGGGCTTGGTGCTGTTCATCGTCGCCATGCTGATGCGCGACTACGCCGCGCGCGCCACGCTGACGCAACCGCACACGGCCCTGATCGAGGTGCGCGGCGTGATCGCCTCCGACGCCCCCGCCAATGCGCACGCGGTGGTTGAATCCTTGCGCGCAGCCTTCGAGGAGCCGACGGCCAAGGGCGTGCTGCTGCTCATCAGCTCGCCCGGCGGCTCGCCGGTGCAAGCGGGCATCATCGCCGACGAAATCCACCGCCTGCGCGCCCTGCACGACAAACCCATCCACGCCGTGATCGAGGAAGTGGGCGCGTCGGCGGCTTATTACGTGGCTTCGGCCGCCACCACCATCCACGTGGACAAGGCCAGCTTGGTGGGCAGCATTGGGGTGATGATGGACGGCTTTGGCTTTACCGAGCTGATGAACAAGGTCGGGATCGAGCGGCGCTTGCTCACCGCTGGCCAGAACAAAGGCTTCATGGACCCGTTCAGCCCGCCCAACGAGGCCCAAGTGCAACACACCCAGCAAATGCTCGACGACATTCATCAGCAGTTCATCGGCGTGGTGCGCAAGGGCCGCGGCGAGCGCCTGCGCGAAACCCCCGAGACCTTCAGCGGCCTGATCTGGAGCGGCCAGCGGGCGGTCGAAAAAGGGCTGGCCGACGGTTTGGGCAGTGTCTCGTCGGTGGCGCGCGAGGTCATCGGGGCCGAGCTGATCATCGACTACACACAGCGCGAAAACGTGGCCCAGCAGCTGGCGCGCCGCTTTGGTTCGGGGGCGGGCGAGGCCGCCGTGCAGACCTTGCGCGACTGGGGCTGGACGCTGCGCTGAGTGCCGCAGCTTGAGCGGGTAGCTAAAAAAAACCATGGATGAAGCGCGTGTGTTGATCGCCGGCGGTGGGCTGGCCGGGCTGGGTGCGGCGCTGGCGCTGCGGCGCGCGGCCCCGGGCCTGCCGCTCGAGGTATTGGAGCAGGCCGAGCAGTTCTCGGAAGTGGGTGCGGGTATCCAGCTGGGGCCCAACGCCGTGCGCGTGCTGCGCGACTGGGGGCTGGAGCCGGCCTTGAACGAGGTCGCGGCCTTCCCAACCGATCTGCTGGTGCGCGACGCCGCCAGCGGCGCCAGCCTAGGGCATTTGCCCTTGGCCGAGCGCGCACAGCGGCTTTATGGCGCCCCCTACGCCACCATCCACCGCGCCGATTTGCACAGCTTGCTGCTGCAGGCGCTGCAGGCCGAAGGGGGCACGGGCATGCACCTGTTGCAGCGCATCGAGGCCGTGCAGCTGCCGCCTGAAGCGGGTGGCCCACTGGAGCTGCGCACCCAAAGCGGGCAAAGCTGGAGCGCCGCCGCGCTGCTGGGCTGCGACGGCTTGCGCAGCCGCGTGCGCGAGCAGCTGCTGGGCGATGATGCCCCGCGCTTCAGCGGCCACTTGGCCTACCGCGGCTTGGTCAAGATGGCGCGCCTGCCCCCCGAATTGCGCCAGACCGCCGTGACCGCTTGGCTGGGGCCGCGCATGCACGCCGTGCACTACCCGGTGCGCGCTGGCGAGTGGCTCAACGTGGTGGTGGTGGTGCAGGGCGATTTGCCCACCGAGCCCGCCGGTTGGGACCACCCGGCGCAGCCGCAGGCGCTGTGGCAGGCACTAGGCCTGTTGCCGCAGCGCGATTTGCACCGCGTGCTCGAGGCCGTGCCGCTGTGGCGGCTGTGGCCCTTGTTTGGCCGCGCCCCGGTGGCTGGCGCGCACGAGATGGCACGCGGCCCGGTGGCGTTGTTGGGCGATGCGGCGCACCCCATGAAGCCCTACTTGGCCCAAGGCGCCGCCATGGCGCTCGAAGACGCCTGGGCGCTCGGGCGGCTGCTGGGGGCGCAGGGTGGGGCGGCTGCAGCTGCCGATCTGGATTGGCCGCGCTTGCTTGAGCGCTGGGCGCAAGCGCGCTGGCGCCGTTGCGCCTGGGTGCAGGCGCGCTCACAGCGCAACGGCACCATCTTTCACGCCAGCGGGCCGCTGCGCTGGGGCCGCGATGGTGCCATGCGGCTGCTCGGTCCGCGCCTGATCGACGTGCCGCGCCTCTACGCTGGGCCGCCTCCTCTCTGACCCCCCGCTGTGCACCGCCAAAGCCGCTTGACTGGAACGGGGCGCCTCAAGCCGAGGAGTCGCCATTGGTGCCCTCTGGAGCGTTTTGATGCAGCAACCGGATGCCCACGCGCGTGATTTCGCCGTCCTCGATCTGGCGCACGCTCAGTTCAGCGGCGCCGAGGTTGGCGTGGTCGCCCTCGACCGGTGGTCGCCCCAGCGCCTCGGCCAGCCAGTCGGCGGCGCTCAAGCCCGGGTCGGCCACAGCAGGCCAGCCGTAAAAGCTGCACAAATCGGCCATGCGGGCGCTGCCGGGGACCTCGAAGTCGCCAAACACCTCGCGCGCGCGCACGGTGTCGTCCTCGTCGGGCAGTGCCACCTCGCAGCGCCGCGCCACCCAGGGGATGGTCGAGCCTTGTAACAGCAGCGAGGCCATGACCACGATCAACGCCACGCTGACAAAGATTTCAGCCCCCTGCACCCCAGCCATGACCGGAAAGATCGCCAGCACGATCGGCACCGCGCCGCGCAAACCCACCCACGAAATGAACGCGGTTTCGCGCCAGTCAAAGCGCAGCGGCTTGAGCACGATCCAAACCGACAGCGGGCGCGCCAGCAGCATCAGCACGGCCACCACGCCCAGCGCCGGCAACAGCGCATCGAGTGCATCCGACGGCGTGACCAGCAAGCCCAAGAGCAAAAACATCGAGGCCTGCGCCAGCCACGCAAAGCCGTCCATGGCCGACAGCGAGGGCGCCACGCACTGCGTGGCCCGGTTGGCCACCAGCACGCCAAAAATGTAGATCGCCAAAAAGCCCGAGCCCCCTACCCAGGTGGTGAGGGCAAACACGCTCAAGCCCGCCGAGGTGAGCAAGAGCGCGCGCACGCCGCCGCTGGGGCGCGCCCACACGGTGAGCCGGCGCAGCAGCAGGGCAAAGCCCCAGCCGGCGCCGATGCCCAGCGCCGCGCCCCAACCAAACTGCAGCGCCAGATCGCGCAGCGGCCACCACCATGCCATGTCGGCCCCAGCGTTTTGGGCATCGAGCAAGACCCAGCCGATCAGGGCCAGCGTGAGATAGACCGCCATCGGGTCGTTGAGGCCGGACTCGATCTCGAGCGTGGCCGCGACCCGTTCGTTGAGCCTGACGCCGCTGGATTTGAGCAGCGCAAACACCGCTGCGGCGTCGGTGGAGCCGACGATGGCCCCCAGCAACAGCGCCATCGGCCAGCTCAGGCCGAGCAAAAAATGCGCCGCCACCCCGGTCAACGCTGCCGTGACCACCACCCCTAGGGTGGCCAGCCACAGCGCGGGTTTGAGCCCGGTGCGAAAAGTGCGGTACTGGGTGCGCAGGCCGCCGTCGAGCAAGATCACCGCCAGCGCGACGTTACCGACCCAGAAGGCGAGCTCAAAATCCTTGAATGCCACCCCACCCGGGCCGTCTTGGCCGAGCAACATCCCGGCGATGAGAAACACCACCAAGAACGAGAACCCGAGCCGCACCGAAAACAGGCCCGCCAGCAGGCTGACGAAAACCAGCCCAGCAGCGATCAGCAGCGGGATGGCGAGGAAGTCGAGTGAGAGCAGCATAAGGGCCGTACCCTAGCAGAAATTGCGCCAGGGTCGGCCCTTTGCCTGCAGTTGCCCAAAATAGGCGGGCGTGCAGCAAAGGGCACCGCCAGCCGTGTGGCCCACACGCCGCGCAGCGATGCGCGCGTGCGCAGCCTTTAGACGCGCCCGCGCCCGCCGGTCTGGATGTACTGCTGCAACTCCATCTCGTGCTGACCCAGCGTGGTCACCACCGCATGCACGCGCTTGACCACGGCGCGCATGAAGTTATAGACCAGTTGCGGATGCTGGGTGATCAGGGGCTGGATGTCACCGGCCTTGAAGCACAACACCGCGGCATTGCCCAAGGCGCGCACCGAGAGGTCGTGCGGGGTTTGGTCGATGAAGCTCAACTCGCCGACCAAATCGCCTTTTTCGAGCACGTGCACGGTGATTTCGCGCCGGGTCTCGGTTTTTTCGCGCACCAAGCCCAGCCGGCCTTCGGTGACGATGTAAAAGCTGTTGGTCAGGTCGCCTTGGTGGAACAGAAAATCTTGGTCTTGCAGCCGGTGTTCGCGCCCGGCGTGGGCGGCCAAGATGGCAGCGCCGTCGCGGCCGATGTATTCGCCCAGCGGCGCTTGGTAAATCAGGTTGGCGATGCGTTCGACTTCGCGTTCTTGCATGATGGGCGCTCCTTGGGTTTGGGGAATTAAACGGTTTCAGTGGAAAAGGCCGGGCAGAGCGACTGCTGCGCCGCCTGCAGGTTGCGCAGCGCGCGCGCGCTCAGGCCCATCTGCAACTCCCACTCGTAACCGCGGATGGCCAGTACATAAACCTCGGGCAGGCGCCCAAAGCAGGTTTGACAGGTGGCCAAAATCGAGGCGATCGACACCGCGTGCGAGGTGAAGCTGTAGTCGTACTGCGGCTGCCCTGGGTACAGGCGGAAGGGTTCGGCAGCCGGATCGAGCGTGGCATCGACGAACAGCACGCGCTGCTTGCGGCTGATGAGCTCGGCGTCCTCGATCTGCAACTGGTAGTTGCGTTGCAACTCGGCCTGCGGGCACAGGCCGTTTTGCTCCAGCCAGTCGATGAAGGCCCAGCCCAAGCCGTCGTCCTGGCGGCCGTCGTTGCCGATGCCCAAAATGAGCGCGTCGGGGCGGTCGAAGTCGGCCAGGGTCGGCAGCGCTTCAGCGGGTGCGTTCATCGACCACACTCCCTTGGGCATCGATCACGCTCACGTGCAGCGGCATTTTGCCCAGCGCGTGGGTAGCACAGCTCAAGCACGGGTCGTAGGCGCGGATGCCGACCTCGAGCGCATTCATCATGCCCTCGGTGATTTCGGCCTTGCCGCCGAGCCAGTCTTGGGCCACTTGGCGCACCGTGCGGTTGATGGCCATGTTGTTTTGCGTCGTCGAGACGATGATGTTGCACGACGTGATTTCACCGCTTTCGTTGGCGCGGTAGTGGTGCAACAGCGTGCCACGCGGGGCCTCGACCACGCCCACGCCGTCGCCGCACCAAGAGCCCGGCGCTGGCGTGAGGAGCAACTGGTCTTTTTGCAGGTCGGGGTCGTGGAGCAGGTCGCGGATCAACTCGGCCGAGTGCAGGATTTCGATCACCCGGGCCCAGTTGTAATACAGCGTCTTCTGGCTCGCTTTGCCCTTGCAGTAGTGCTGGAAGCGCTCCAAAGCCTCTTGCGCCAGCGGGGTGGAAAGCGAGCGCGTGATGTTCATGCGCGCGAGCGGCCCCACGCGCACCGAACCCGCTTCGCGCCCAAGCGCCTTGAGGAAGGGGAACTTCATGTAGCTCCACTCCTCGACCGCCTCCGAGAAATGATCGAGGTAGTTGTGGTAGTCGAACTCGGCCACCACGTTTTTGTCGGCGTCGGCCACGCGCAGATTGCCGTGGTAATAGTCCACATTGCCGTGGGCATCGGTCAGGCACATGTCGAGCGCCGGCGCGTGTCCAAAGTGATCGAACTGGTGGCGGAACTTGTCGTGGTAGTCGTAGAAAACCTGCAGCCCTTCAACAGCGTATTCGATCGCCTGATCCAAGCTGATCAAGCCGTCTTCACCGTTGAGCAAGCGGTCGCGCTCGGCGATGCTCAGGTTTTTGTTGACCCCGCCCGGAATCGAACTGATGCCGTGCATGCGCTTGCCAAACACGGCTTTGAGCGCTTCTTGGCCCCATTTGCGCAAGGCAATGGCGCGCTTGACCAGCTCCGGGTTGGCCTCGATCAGGCCCTCGATGTTGCGCTGCTCGGGTGCGGCCTCGATGCCGAACATCATCTCGGGCGCGATCAGGTAGTAATACGCGGTTTGGTGCGACTGCAGCATCTGCGCGTAGTGGCCCAGGCGGCGCATTTTTTCGGCCGTGGGCGTGACGTTGAAGCCCTGCTTGAGCCCGACGCCGACCATGTCGTCGAGCGCTTTGGCCCCGCACAAGTGGTGGCTGACGAAGCAAATGCCGCAGATGCGTTGCAGCAGCATCGGCGCTTCCCAGTACGGGTGGCCCTGGATGAAGCGCTCGAAGCCACGAAACTCCACCACGTGCAGCTTGGCGTCCACCACCTGGTTGTCGTCGTCCAGGTGGACCACGACCTTGCCGTGCCCTTCGATGCGGGTCACGGGGTCGATGACCAGTTTTCTGCTCATGTTCGTTCTCCTTCAGTCGTGTCAGTCGTAGCGGTTGATCGAGATCGGCAGGTCGAACGGCCGGCCATGCACCAAGTCGTCGAGCACCTTGTAGATGGCGTCGCCATCGGGCGGGCAGCCGGGGATGAAGTAGTCCATCTTGACCACCTCATGGCAAGGATAGACCTTGGTCGTGATGCGCGGAATGTCGGGGTGCAGCGGGATGACGGGGCGCGCTTTGGGATCGTTAGCGGGCGAGTTGATGTACGCCACATCGAGGCACTCGGACAGCGGCACGACGTTGCGCATGGCCGGCACACCGCCCCAGACGGCGCAAGCGCCGACCGAAATCAGCACATCGCAGTTTTCGCGGAAGTGCTCTAGGGTTTCGATGTTTTCCTCGTTGGCCACGCCGCCTTCGACGAAACCGACCACGCAGCGCTCGGTGATGCGCTTGATGTCGGTGATCGACGAGCGCATGAGGGTAATCTTGCTCATCAGCGGCAACAGGCGCTCGTCGAGATCCAGCAGCGACAGGGTACAGCCCCAGCAACCGCACAGGCCGATGGTGGCGACCTTGATTTTGCCGGCGCGGCCAGCGGCCAGAGCGGGGTCGAACGGGGTGGCGGGCAGGTCGTGGGCAAACTCCTGCCCAGCAAGGGCTTCAGCTGCGTGGCTCATGTTTGGCTCCTGGAACGTTGAGGCTGCGCGCGCGCAGCGTTTGGGCTTCGTACTTGCGTTGCCCGATGGGCACATCAAAGCCGACGCGCTTTTGCAAAATGGTGCCGACCGGGCACAGATCGACCGCCGCGCGCACCTGCTCGTCGCTCATGCGGTTGGCCAGTTCCACGTCCATCTCGATGCGCGCGGTGCTGCCACGGCCGCTGATGCTGAAGATTTTTTGGCCGGTTTCTTGGTCGCGCACGAACTCGACGCAGCGCTGGCAGAAGATGCAGCGGTCGCGTTCGAGCCAGATTTTCTCGCTGCCTGGGCTGTTGTCGCGCACCGGGAAGCGGTAGGGGAAGCGCGAGACCATCATGTCGGTTTCGTAGCCGGCGGCTTGCAGCTGGCAGCGCCCGCTTTTCTCGCAGCTCGGGCAGTTGTGGTTGCCCTCGACGAACAAGAACTCGACCAACGATTTGCGCATGTCCACCATGGTCGGGTCGTTGACTTCAACCTCCATGCCGTTGGCCACGCGCACCGAGCAGGCGGCGTTGACGGCGCCGTTGACCTTGACCGAGCAGACCCGGCAGGTGCCCAGGCATTCTTTGCCCTGCACATAGCACAGCGAGGGTATGTAAACCCCGACTTCGGCGGCTACGTCGATGAGGGTGCGGCCCAGCTCGGTCTGCACCGGCTGGCCATCGAGGGTGATTTCGACTTTCATGCCGTGGTCTCCGTGGCGGTTTGGGCGGTGGGCTGGCTGCGCGGGTAGGCGGCCAGGGCGGCTTCGAGGTCAAACGAGGGCAGCAGCGGCCCCTTGGACTGCACCAGCTTGGCTTGATAGACTTCGGGGAAGCGCTCGAGCGTGGTCAGGATGGGTTTGGGTGAGGTGCCGCCCAAGCCACAGCGGCTGGTCTTGCGCACCAGCGCGCCCCACTGCACCACTTCGTTGAGGTCTTGCTGGCAGGCGCGGCCGGCGCGCACCAGTTCCACCTTGTGCAGCAGATCGACGTTGCCGACCCGGCACGGCACGCAGATGCCGCAGGATTCATCGACGAAGAACTGCATGTGCTCGCGCACGATCCAGAGCAGATCGCGGGTCTTGTTGAAGATGGTGAAGGCACCGTTGCACGACAAGTCCTCGTAACCGAGCACGCGCTCGCCGTCTTTCTCGGCCGACACGCAGTCGCCCGATGGGCCGCTGATCTGCACCGCCATGGCACCGTAAGCGCCCACCATGCGCAACACTTGGTTGACCGTGGTGCCCCATTCGACTTCGTAGATGCCGGGCTTGCTGCAGTCGCCCGCTACGCTGAGCAGCCGCGTGCCGGTGGATTCGGCGGTGCCAAAGCCGCGAAACCAAGCCGGCCCTTCGACCACGATGTGGCTGACGCAGGCGAAGGTTTCGACGTTGTTGACGCTGGTGGGCTGGCCCAAGTAACCCTTTTGGATCGGGTAGGGGGGCTTGAGGCGCGGCGTGCCGCGCTTGCCTTCGCAGGATTCGATCAGCGCCGTTTCTTCGCCACAGATGTAGGCGCCGGCGCCCATCTGGATGCGGATGTCGAAGTCGAACCCGGCTTTGCCACCGATGTTGCGCCCCAGCAGGCCCTGTTCGCGCATCTGTTGCAGTTGCGTCTCGAGGTAGTCTTTGAGGTAGTAGTATTCACCGCGCAGGTACAGGATGCCGTTGTCGGCCCCGATGCCGTAGGCGGCCGCCACCATGCCAAAAAACACCTGCTTGGGCGCGCGCGTGAGCAGCACCCGGTCTTTGAAGGTGCCGGGTTCGGCTTCGTCGGCGTTGCAGATCACGGTTTTGTGCTCGCCCCAGGCGTCGCGGCACAGGCGCCATTTGAGGCCGGTAGAAAACCCGGCGCCGCCGCGCCCGCGCAGCTTGGACGACACCACCGAGTCGATCACCTGACTGGGCTCGTTGGCCAGCATATGCTCCAACGCAGTGGCCAGGTCGAGCTTGCCGCGGAAAAAAATCGGGCGCTGGGTGCGCACGTTGGACTCGACCATCGACTCCACGTAAGCCAGCGTGTCGGTGGCGAGGCCGGCTGGGTTGGCGATCTGCTCTGGGGTTTTGCCTTGCTTGAGCTGCGCCACGATGTCGGCGATTTTGCCGGGTGTCAGGCGCGTGAACACCACTTTGTCGAGCATCATGGCCGGCTCTTGGTCGCTCAGGCCGATGCAGGGCGTCTCAAACAGCCCGAACAGGCCGTCGGGGTTGGGCACCCCGAAGCGGGCCCCAGTTTCACGCTCGAGCGCCTCGCGCACCGCGTCGTAGCCGTTGAGCTTGGCCAACACCGAATTGCACAAGTAGATGCAGTGCTTGCCCATCGGCTCGAGCCGGAACAGGTGGTAGAAGGAGGCTGTCTCGACCACATCGGGCACCGACAGGTTCAGGCCCGCCGCCAGCGGTGGCAGGGCCGCAGAGGGGATGTGGCCGTGTTGCCACTGCAACTCCCACAGCATGTCGAGCAGGCGCGTACGGTCGTTGCCGTAGCGCGCGAGCATCGATTGAATGGCTTGCTCCATAAAATTCCTTTCTGTTTTGAGGTGGGCGGTGGCGTGGCGTGCATCGGCTGGCGGGCCCTGAAGCCAGCCAGTCCCAGCTTGTCCAGGGCTGTGACCGTGCCTAGGGTCTTGCAACAAGGGGGCCAGTTTGGGTGCAATCCGTGTTTACCCCTAGCGTGCTTGTCAACTCATTGATAAGGAATATATTTTTTTGGACGCTGAATGGGGCGAAAGATACATCGTCTGCTCATGTGGAAATCAACCTTCCGCTTGGATGATCGGGTGGGTATGGGTTTAACCTTTGGTTCAACTATGCAAAATCTGCGGCCCCGCGAGCGCGAGCCAACTGGGCCAACCGAGCCATTCTTTACTGCGCCGGCCCGCAAGGGTTTGAGCTTGATCAAATGACCGCGATATCTGAACCCCGCGCCCTCGATGGAAGCGACGGCGCGGGCCCCGAGCCGGGTGCTGCGCGCACCGTCGTGCTCGCCGGCGGCTGCTTTTGGTGCACCGAGGCGGTGTTTGAACCCGTGCGCGGTGTGCTCGAGGTCGAGTCTGGCTACGCCAACGGCCACTGGCCCCGGCCCACTTACGAGCAGGTGTGCAGCGGCCGCAGCGGCCACGCCGAGGCCATCCGCTTGGTGTTTGACCCGGCGCAAGTGGGGCTGCGCGCTGTGCTGGAAATCTTTTTTGCCACCCACGACCCCACCACCCTGAACCGCCAAGGGGCCGATGTGGGCAGCCAGTACCGCAGCGCCATCTACTGGACCGAGCCCGAGCAAGAGCGGGTGGCGCGCGCGCTGATCGACGAGTTGCAAGCCGCCGACGCCTTTGGGGCGCCGATCGTGACCGAGCTCGCGCCGCTGCAGCGCTTTGACGCCGCCGAAGCCGAACACCAGCGCTTTTTTGCCCGCCACCCACACAATGGCTACTGCTTGGCGGTGGCCGCACCCAAGCTGCGCCACGTGCGCCAGCAGTTTGCGCAGTGGCTGCGCTGAGAGGCCGGGAGGCAGGCTGTGCCTAAAGCGCGGGCTACACTGCGGTGGTGAGCTTGACCGACCACCCTGTTTTTTTGTCGCTGACCCCGGTTTTTTTGCTGATCGCGGTCGGCTACTTGGCTGGGCAGATGCGCTGGATGCGCACCGAGTCGGTGCCCGATTTGTCGAACCTCGTGTTTCTGGTGCTGGGTCCGGCGCTGCTGTTTCACACCATGAGCACGGTGCAGATCGACGAGCTCGACCTGCGCCCGGTGGGGGCTTATTTTTTGGCCGTCGGGACCTTGTTTGGCCTCAGTGTGTTGCTGCGCGGTTTGAGCTGCCGCAGCGTGGTGCTGGCCTTGGCGGGCACCTTCAGCAATCTGGTGATGATCGGCATCACGCTGGTCAAGCTGGCTTATGGGCAAGCCGGGCTGGTGACGCTGCTGACGCTGATCTCGGTGCATTCGCTGGTCTTGCTTACGGCGGCGACGATCATGCTCGAACTGGCGCAGGCGCGCGAGGAGCGAGCGCAACGCCCATCCCCCTTGACGCCGCGGCGCGTCGCCCTGATCGCGGTGTCGGCCATGAAAAGCGCGCTCATCCATCCGGTGCCCTTGCCCATCCTCTGCGGCCTGCTGTTTGCCCAGACCGGCTGGGCGCTGCCCGGGGTGGTGCAGTTGCCGCTGCAGCTGCTGGGCAGCGCCTTTGGCCCGCTGGCGCTGGTGCTGGTGGGGGTGAGTCTGGCGGGCTTGAGCTTGCGCGGCCACTGGGGCCCGGCGCTGCTGCTGGCGGCGAGCAAAAACCTGCTGCTGCCCCTGATGGTGGGAGCCAGCGCCTGGGCTTTGGGCATCGACGGCCTGGCGCTGGTGGTGCTGGTGGTGGCCGCCGGCTTGCCGATCGGGGCCAATGTGTTTTTGTTTGCCCAGCGCTACCAGGTGGTGCAAGACCTGACCACGGCCGCCATGGGCGTCTCGACCCTGCTGGCGCTGCTCACTTTAAGCGGCTGGATGCTGCTGCTGTCGTGGCTGGTGGGGGTTTGAGCTGAGAGGCTGGGAGGCAAATGGGGGGCGAAGGGGAGGGAAGGGGAGTGTGGTGTTAGAATCATGGGTTCCCAACGCTTCGCTGGCCGGGTGGTCAGTCGCGTGTCTCAGGCGTTGCGAGGCTTTTTTAGTGGGGGCTTGTGCCCCACCCGAAGGATTCAACCATGGTCGTCATTCGACTTTCCCGTGGCGGCGCCAAGGCGCGCCCGTTTTACAACATCGTCGTGGCCGACAAACGCAGCCGCCGCGATGGCAGCTTCATCGAGCGCATCGGTTTTTACAACCCGGTGGCCACCGGTGGCGAAGAGCCGCTGCGCGTGGCGCAAGACCGCCTCAACTACTGGCTGGGTGTGGGCGCGCAGCCCTCTGACACCGCAGTGCGCCTGTTCAAGCAGGCAGCCAAAGCCGTTGCTCCATCGGCACCAGCGGCCTGAGCGGGCTGCGGTTCGGCCGCTGGCGTTGCCCTTTAACCCATGGCCGCACTCGCCGGACTAAAGCCCGCATCGCTGCCCGCAGATGCGGTGGAATTGGGCCGCATACAGGAGGCGTGGGGCATCAAGGGTTGGGTGCGGCTGCACAGCCACAGCGCCAAACCCGATGCTTTGCTGCACGCTTGGCGCTGGTACCTGTTGCCGCCCGAAGCCCCTTTCGCTAGGGGCTTTGACGCTTTTGAAGGCAGTGTGGTGGTGCAGGTGCACGGCATCAAGCGCCACGCCGACGGCTTGGTGGCGCAACTGGCCGAGGTGCCCGACCGCAACGCCGCCGAGGCGCTCAAGGGTGCGCGCATCTTGGTCGCGCGCGCCGATTTCCCGGCCGCTGCGTCCGACGACGAGTATTACTGGGTCGATCTGATCGGGCTTGAGGTGGTCAACCGCCAAGGCGAGGCGCTCGGGGTGGTGCGCGATCTGCTCAGCACCGGCCCGCACAGCGTGCTGTGTTTGGAATACTTGGCCGAGGGCAAGCTGGCCGAGCGCCTGATTCCCTTTGTCGCCGCCTACGTCGATGCAGTCGATCTGCCCGCGCGGCGCATCACGGTCGATTGGCAGCTCGATTATTGAGCGCCGCTGCCGCCGTGCAGCGCGCCATGGCCATGCGCTTTGACCTCATCACCCTGTTCCCCGAGTTGTTTGAGCCCTTCATGCGCCACGGCATTACCAGCCGGGCCTACGAATCGGGGGCCTTGCAGTTGCGTCTGTGGCCCTTGCGCGACTTTGCCGACGGCGCCTACCGGCGCGTGGACGACCGCCCCTTTGGCGGCGGCCCCGGCATGGTGATGCTGGCTGAGCCCTTGCGCCGCTGCTGGGAGGCGATCCGCAGCGAGCGCGCGCAACTGGGCCTGCCATTGGGGCCGACGCTGCTGTTTGCGCCGCAGGGCCGGCGGCTCGATCACGCTTTGGTGGCCGAGCAGGCGCAGGGCGGTGGCGGCATTTTGGTGTGCGGGCGCTACGAGGGGATTGACCAGCGCTTCATCGACCAGTGCGTGGATGGCCAGATCAGCTTGGGCGATTTTGTGCTCTCGGGGGGTGAACTGGCGGCGCTGGCCCTGCTCGACGCCGTGGCGCGGCTGTTGCCCGGTGTGCTCAACGACGCCCAAAGCCACCAGCAAGACAGCTTCAACCCGGCCATCGACGGCTTGCTCGACTGCCCGCATTACACCCGGCCCGAGCGCTGGAGCGGCCCGCTGGGCGAGGCCGAGGTGCCCGAGGTGTTGCTCTCGGGCCACCATGCGCGCATCGAGGCCTGGCGGCTGCAGCAGCGTCGCGCGGCCACCGCACGCTTGCGGCCTGATCTGTATCCGGCGGTTGCGCCGGGTGGTGCCGGCAGGGCTTAATCCGGATGCTATAATCAGAGGCTTTCGATCCTCTGGTCGGCCGCCCCATGGTCCATGCAGCGCAGTGCGCTCGGGCCAGCCCAGCTTGGCAGATGCCTAGTCGGGGCTTGGGGCCTTTAGTGCAGCGCGACCACGATCGGTGTTTTAGGAAGCCATGAACCTGATCCAGATCCTCGAGCAAGAGGAAATCGCTCGTCTCAACAAGCAAATCCCCGATTTTTCCCCGGGCGACACGGTGATCGTGCACGTCAACGTGGTCGAAGGCACGCGCAAGCGCGTGCAGGCCTACGAGGGCGTGGTGATCGCGCGCCGCAACCGTGGCCTGAATTCGGGCTTCATCGTGCGCAAAATCTCCAACGGCGAAGGCGTGGAGCGCACCTTCCCGCTCTACAGCCCGCGCATCGAGCGCATCGAAGTCAAGCGCCGCGGTGCCGTGCGCCGCGCCAAGCTCTACTACCTGCGTCAGCGCAGCGGCAAGTCGGCGCGCATCAAAGAAAAGCTCGGCGCTTAATCGCCGCTGCACAACGCGCGTCCCGCTCAAAAATAGGGCGCGAGCCTGCACACCAAGCGCATCATGGGGCCCATCCAGCAACCGCTGCTGCCACCCGACGATGCGCTGCGCCGCCAACTGCACGACGAGGTGCATGCGCGCCCGCCGGCGCGGATCGCCTTGCCGGCGGCGGTGCTGTATGTGGCGTTGTTCAACGACGGCGTGAGCCGTCAGGCCGAGCTCGATGCCTTGCGCCAGTTGCCGGGGCAGGGCGACCTGTGCCTAGACGACTTGCAGGGCAATTTTCTGCGCCTGATGCTGCCCGGTTACACCCTCAAGTGGGAGCGCCATAGCGAATTCACGCGCTATTCGGTGGTGCAGTCGCAGGCCGGTGCCGCAGCCGACTGGTTTGCCTCCGACCACTGGGGCGCGCACCATGTGCTGCCGCCGGGTTGGCTGGCGCAGTTGCCGGGGCGCACCTTTTGCGCCATCGAGCTGGCCTTGCTGCTGGGCGACCCCGATCGGGCGCAGCTGCTGCTGGCGCAGGCACGCGACGCGCTCGGTGAGCACACGCTGGCGGCCTCGGTCATGGGCAACCAGTCGCATTCGCTGCTGGTGACCGACTTTAAGCTGCGCGACAACGGTTTTGAGCGTGTGCTGGTGTATGCCGCCGCGCACACCTCCGAGACCCGCGCTGGCCGCATCGCCCAGCGCCTGCTCGAAGTCGAGACCTACCGCCTGATGGCCCTGCGCGGCCTGCCGGTGGCCAAGGCGCTGGGGCCTGAACTGGCGCTGGCCGAAGCCCAGTTGGCGCAGATCACGGCCGACCTCGAGCACAGCGAGCGCTCCGACCAAGCCCTGCTCGACGCCTTGGTGACGCTGGCGGCCGGGGTTGAAAAAGCCATCGCCCTGCATTCGTTTCGCTTTTCGGCCACGCGCGCCTACCACAACCTGGTGGAGCAGCGCATCGCCGAGTTGCGCGAGGCGCCCATCCCCGGCACCCAAACCCTGGGCGAGTTCATGCGCCGCCGGCTTGCGCCCGCCATGGCCACGGTGGCGGCGACCGAGCTGCGCCTGAACACGCTTTCGGAGCGGGTGTCGCGCGCCAGCGCCTTGTTGCGCACGCGGGTCGATATCGCCACCGAAGGCCAAAACCAGCAGCTGCTGGAAAAGCTCACCCGCGGCCAAGCCATGCAACTGCGCTTGCAGTCCACCGTCGAGGGCTTGTCGATCGCGGCGATTTCGTACTACATCATCAGCCTGCTGCTGTACGGGGCCAAGGCGATCGAGTCGGCGGGCGTGCCCATACAGCCCAATATCGCGGTGGGTGCTCTCATCCCGGTGGTGCTCTACGGCGTTTGGCGCACCGTGCGCCGCATCCACCAAAAGCTACACGCCGCCCAGTGAGGTGGCGGCGCGCCGTTCAGCGGGCGCTCAGGTATTCGGCCACGGCCACCATCTCGAGCTCGGTCATGCGCTCGGCGACCATGTGCATGGCCAGGTTGGCGTCGGTGCGCTGGCGGGTGTTGAACTGCTTGAGTGAGTGCACGAGGTACTCTGGTATTTGGCCAGCTAGGCGCGGCAGGGTGGCCGCACCGCCGGCATCGGCGCCGTGGCAACTCGCGCACGAGGGCAGGCCCGAGAAGCGGTTGCCGTGGTGGTAGATATAGAACCCGACCGCCGCCAAGGGCGGGTCGCGCGCGGGTTGGGTCATCGGCGGCATGGCGGCGTATAGGCGCCCCAGCGCCATCATTTCCTCGGGTGTCAGGCGCGCCACTGCATTGGCCATGGCGGCGTGTTGCCGCTGGCCGGTCTGGTAGGCGCGCAACTGGGCCGCAATGTATTCGGCATTTTGGCCCGCTAGGCGCGGAAAGATTTCGCTCGTCGATTCGCCCTGAACGCCGTGGCAGATAAAGCACGAATTCATATGGATGCGTTGCGCCCGCACCTCATCGGCCGGCTGGGCCCAGAGCAGGGCGGGTGACAGGGCCAAGCTGGCGGCAGCCAAGAGGGCACCCAGTCGGCGGGCAGCGGAGCGAGCAGTGGCAATCATGGCAGGAGGGGTGGGGGAAAGAGGCTGAAACAACCTGCGCCCCAGCGCACGTGGCGCTAGGTGCAGGCAGCGCGGGGGCGCTCTTTAGCCGAGCATATCGGCCCAGATGTTGACGGCCCAGCCGATGGCGTAGCGGCCTTCCATTTCGTTGGGCGCCGGCGACACCCCGCCCGACCCCGGCACCACCAGCATGGTGCGCTGTTGCGCGTCCCAGCGGTGCACGCTGGCCACATGCATGGCGTCGGTGTCGTTGACGAAGCTGTAGCAGGTGTTCGCCACGATGGGCATGGAAGGCACCGGCTGGCCCAACAGCAGCGAGACCACGGCGCCGGCGCACACCTTGCCGTGTTGGTTGGCCATGTGGCCCGATTTGGGCATACCGGCTGAGGTCTGAATGGCGTCACCGAGCACGTGCACATTGGGCACGGCGACCGATTCGTAGCTCAGGAAGTTGACTTCGCACCAGCGCCGGAGCACGGTCGCCAAGCCGGTGTTGACGGCCAAGTCGGCGGCGCGCATGGGCGGCAAGACGTTGGCCACGGCGGCGCGGAAGTTCTCTTGCACCTCGAAGCGCAGGGTGTTGGTGGTCGCATCGACGTCGAGCAGGGTGTGGCCATGGCGGTACTCGATGTGGTTGGGGAAGTTTTGCGAGAACACGCGGGTGAACAGGCCGCGCTTGGACTGGATCTCGGGGTTGGCATCGAAGATGATGACCTTGCTGCGTGGTTTGGACTTTTGGAAGTAGTTGGCCACCATGCAGGCGCGCTCGTAGGGGCCGGGCGGGCAGCGGTAGGGCACCGCCGGGATGGCGAGGGCATAGACGCCGCCGTCGGGCATGGCTTCGAGTTGGCGCCGCAGGGCCAGGGTTTGTTCGCCGGCTTTCCAAGCGTGCAGCACGCGCGCCTTGGCTTCGGCCGAGGCCATGCCGGGCAGTGCTTGCCACATGAAGTCGATGCCGGGCGAGACGATCAGGCGGTCGTAGGCGATTTCGCTGCCGCCGGCGAGCCGCACCATGCGCCGTGCCGGGTCGATGGTGTTGACCCGATCGCGCACCACCTGCACGCCGTGGCGCTGCTGCAGGTTGGCGTAGCTGTGGGTGAGGAAGGCCATGTCGCGCTGGCCGCCGATGACCAGGTTCGACATCGGACAGGAGATGAAGTTGGCGTTGGGCTCGATCAGCGTCACGCGCACCTTGCCTTCTGAGAACAAGCGCACGTATTTGGCGGCGGTGGCGCCGCCATAGCCGCCACCGACGACGACCACGTGGGGGGCGCTGGCGCCGGGCGCAGTGGCGCAAGCGCTCAGGAGGCTGACGGAGCCCAGGGCGCCGGCGGCGCTGAGACTTTGGACGAAATGACGGCGTTGCATGGTGGATGCTCCTTGTTCAGCGCGGCAGGGCGGCAAAATAACCGGCGATGGCGGCGATCTGCTCGTCGCTGTAGCCGCGGGTGTGGTGGTGCATGATGGTGGCTGGGCTGCGTCCAGTCTTGAAGCCTTGCATCTTGCGGATCATCTCGTCGCGGGGCATCCCGGCCAGCGATTCCATGCCGGGCTGGGCGCGGCCCGCCGTGCCGTGGCAGGCCATGCAGGTCGAGGCCCAGACGCGGATTTGCATCGCACTGGGCGGTTGGGCGGGTGCGGCGGCAGCGGCAGGCGCGGCCGTGGCTGCCGGGGCCGCAGCGGGTGCCTGGGCCTGGGCTGCGAGCGCGGCAGCGCCGAGCAGGCCCACGGCAAGTAACTGAACGAGGGTTTTCATGGGGGCAGTCTCCTTGGTGGGTGAAAACGGGCGCAGAACTGGCAGCATCAATGAATGCTGATGCACAGATTTTTCTGCGATTTTAGGGTTCTGCTCGATGCAAAACCTACAAAAAATGGGCTTTTGGCATCGGTGTTTTCCCTCTGCTCCAAAACCCTTGTGGAGGCAGGGTTGCTGGCGCGGTGTGGTGGCATTATCTGAGCGGGCGGTGGGCCGATGCGCGCTCAGGTATCGAATATTGCGTTCTGAAGTTATGCGCTGGGGCTATAAGGCGGCTTGGCCTGCATCCTTGGCGCCGGGTTTGCTCAGTGCAGCAAGGCCTGGGCGAACTCCTGCGCATCAAAGGTTTGCAAGTCGGCCAACTGTTCGCCCACGCCGATGAAGTACACCGGCACCACGGCACCGCGCTCGCGCCCCCAGGTGGCGATGGCGGCCAGCACGCCGCCTTTGGCGGTGCCGTCGAGCTTGGTCACCACCAGCCCGGTCAGGCCCAGCGCGGCATCGAAGGCCTTGACCTGCGCCAGCGCATTCTGCCCGGTGTTGCCGTCGATCACCAGCAGCACCTCGTGCGGCGCGCTGGGGTCGGCTTTCTGGATCACGCGCTTGATCTTCTTTAGCTCCTCCATCAGGTGCAGTTGGGTCGGCAGACGGCCGGCGGTGTCAATGATCACCACGTCGCGCCCGCGTGCACGAGCGGCCGTGACGGCATCGAAGCTCACTGCCGCCGGGTCGCCGCCTTGCTGGCTGATGACTTCGACCGTGTTGCGCGCCGCCCAGACCCCGAGCTGCTCGCGCGCGGCGGCCCTAAAGGTGTCGGCGGCGGCCAAGAGGACGCTGGCACCCGCGTTAGACAGGTGCCAGGTGAGCTTGCCGATGGTGGTGGTTTTGCCGGCGCCGTTGACGCCAGCGATCATCAGCACCGTGGGGCCGTCGGGCTGGGCGCCGATGGGCAGCGACTGCTGCAAGGGACGCAGCAAGTCGGCCAGCGCCGCGGCCAGCAGCGCCTTGACGGCGGCCGGGTCGGTGGTTTTGCTGGCCTTGACGCGCAGGCGCAGATCGTTGAGCAGATACTGGGTGGCTTGCACGCCGGTGTCGGCTTGCAGCAGCGCGGCTTCGAGCTCTTCGTACAGCGCCTCGTCGATCTGGGTGCCGATGAACACGCTGCCGATGCTGCTGCCGGTCTTGCGCAAGCCCGACTTGAGGCGCTCGAACCAAGATAGGCGGCTGAGGGTGGCATCGGGCGCGGTGGTGCTGGGTGGGAGGGCTGGGTTGGCGCTGCTTGCGGCTGTGGTGGGGTCGGGCAATGCCGCAGCGCTGGGTGGGGCCGATGCAGCGGCGGCTGCGCTGGGCGCTTGCTGCACTTCGAGCGCGGCTGCATGGGGCGCTGCAGCCGGCGGCGGAGGCGCATCGGCCGGCGCGGTGGGCTCTGGGGGGCCAGAGAAAAATTTTTTCTTCAGGTAACTGAACATGGGGCTCGCTTAGGTGTCAACGCCAAAGCGGGTGTAAAGACACGCGCCGGCTCTGCGGGGCCGTCTCTGATGGACAATCCCAACCATGCATTCTATGAAACCTGTTTGGTCGAAGCGTTTGGCCTTGTTCCGCTGGCGTGGGTTCGGGTCGCTGGCGGTATTGGCGGCGTTGGCCGCGCTGCTGCTGGCGCCGTTCCCGTCCCTTGCCCAAGCGCAGCCAGCGCCAGCGCCTGAACAGGCAGCGCTTGCGCCCAGCTCGGCCTCGGCCTCAAGCTCAGCGCAGCAGTTCACCTTGGCCAACGGCCTGACGCTGATCGTGCTGCCCGACCGGCGTGCGCCCACGGTGCTGCAGATGCTGTGGGTGCGCGCCGGCTCGATGGACGAAGTCGATGGCCAGTCGGGCCTGGCGCACGTGGTCGAGCACATGCTGTTCAAGGGCACGCCCACGGTGCCCGAGGGCGAGATCTCGCGCTTGGTGGCGGCCATGGGCGGGCGCGACAACGCTTTCGTGAGCCGCGACGTCACCTCTTTTCACCAGCAGATCCCGGCGGCGCGCTTGCCGGACGTGATGCGCCTTGAGGCCGATCGCTTTGCCCACAACACCTGGCCCGACGAGGCCTTCTGGCGCGAGATGCAAGTCATCAAAGAGGAGCGGCGCCAGATGGTGGAGGAGTCGGCGCAGGCGCGCATGTTCGAGGTGTTTATGGCCAGCGCCTGGCTGGCGCACCCCTACCGGCGCCCGATCGTGGGTTGGATGAGCGATCTGCTCTCGCTCCAGCCCGCTGACGCGCGCGCTTTTTACCAGCGCTGGTACGTGCCGGGCAATGCGGCGCTGGTGGTGGTCGGTGACGTGGAGGTGGCGCAGGTGCGCGCCTGGGCCGAGCGCTACTTTGGTGCCCTGCCGTCGCGCGCCGTGCCCGAGCGCAAGCCCCAGACCGAGCCCGAGCAACGCGGCACCCGTCGCGTCGAATACTTGGGCCGCACCGACCGGCCCTTGCTCGTCATGGGCTACCAGGTGCCACAGCTGGCGCACCCCGACGCCACCGACGCCGCCAGCACCGACGCGCTGGCGCTGCTGCTGCTGGCTGGCGTGCTCGACGGCCACAGCGCGGCGCGGCTGGAGCGCCAGCTGGTGCAGGGTGCGGTTGGGCGCCGGGTGGCGCTGGAGGTGAGCGCCTCTTTTGGCTACCTCGGCCGTGGGCCGCAGCTGTTTTTGCTCTCGGGCACCCCGGCGCCCGGGGTGAGCCCGGCCGAGCTGGAAGCGGCGCTGGTGGCCGAAATCGCGCGTGTGGCGCGCGAGGGCGTGAGCGAGGCCGAGCTGCGCCGGGTGCGCAACCAGTGGCTGGCGGCCGAGGTGTTTCAGCGCGACTCGCTTTTTGCCCAAGCGCGGCTGCTGGGCAGCTACTGGGCCCAAGGCTGGCCGGTGGACAGTTCGGAGCGCCTCATGCGGCGCCTGAGCGCGGTCACACCGCATCAGGTGCAGGCGGTGGCAGCGCGCCATTTTTCGCCCCAGCGGCTCACCGTCGGGCTGTTGTTGCCGGAGCAAGCGCCATGAAAGCCTTTTTGTTGCGATGCGGGCCCTGGGCCTTGATCTGCCTCGCCTTGGCCGTGCCGGGGGCCGCCCAAGCCGCCCCGGCCATCGAGCACTGGGTGCAGCCCAGCGGGGCGCGGGTGCATCTGGTGCAAACTGCGGCTTTGCCCATGCTCGATGTGCAGATCGACCTCGACGCCGGCAGCCGCCGCGACCCCGCGCCCCAAGCCGGGCTGGCGCAGGCCACGGCGGCGCTGTTGCGCGCGGGCGTGCAGGCGCATGGCGACCGTGCGGCGCTGGACGAAAACGCCTTGGCCGAGGCCTGGGCCGACCTCGGGGCCCAGTTCAGCGCCAGCGCCACGCGCGACCGCCTGAGCCTGCGCTTGCGCACCCTGACGCAGCCCGACTTGCTGCAAGCGGCGCAAGATTTGCTCGCGCAGCAGCTGGCCGCTCCGGCCTTTGCCGCGCCGGTGTGGCAGCGCGAGCGCCAGCGCTGGGTGGCGCGCTGGCAGCAGGGCCAAACCGAGCCCGAGGTGCTGGCCGAGCAGCTGCTGCACGCCGCCGTCTATGGCGCGCACCCCTACGGCCAGCAAGCCCGGCCCGAGACTTGGGCCGCCATCGAGGCCGAGCACCTGCGCGCCTTTTGGCAGCGCCACGCCCAGGCCTGCAGCGCCCGTGTCACGCTGGTGGGCGCCATCAGCCGCGAGCGCGCCGACGCGCTGGTGCGCCAACTGCTGGCCGGCTGGCAGGGCCACGGCTGCAGCGCGCTGCCGCCCGTGCCCGAGGTGCCGCCGCTGGCGCAAGCGCAGCGCATCGCGCAGCCCTTTGTGGTGGCACAAACCCAAATCCTCATCGGTCAGCCCGGCTTGGCGCGGCGCGACCCCGACTTTTTGGCCTTCATGGTGGCCAACCAGATTTTGGGCGGCAGCGGCTTTAGTTCGCGCCTGATGCAAGAGGTGCGCGAGCGCCGCGGCCTCACCTACGACATCCACAGCCGCTTCGTGCCTGGCCGCCACGCCGGCGCCTTCGTGGTGGCCACCACCACCCAACCGCAGCGCGCCGCGCAGGCGCTGGCGCTGGTGCAAGAGGAAATCCGCCGCTTCGTCGCCGACGGGCCCACCCAAGCCGAACTGGAGCACGCCCAAGCGGCGTTGATCAACGGCTTTGGGCTGCGCCTAGACAGCAACCGCGAGCTGCTGCAAGAGGTGGCGGCGCTGGCGTGGCACGACCTGCCGCTGGACGATCTGCAAACCTGGGGCGCGCGGGTGGCGGCGCTGGAGCGCGCGCAGGTGCACCGCGCCCTGCAGCGCGTGCTGCAGCCCGAGCGCATGGTGACGGTGCTCTTTGGGGGCCCGGCGCCATGAGCCGACCGCAGCCTGCGGGCCCAGCCGGCCAGCCAGCCACCCGCCCAACCGCCCGCGCTGCTGCCCGCCCTTCTGCCCGTTCATCTTCACAGCCCACAGGCACGGTGCGCCTGATCGGTGGCCTGTACAAGCGCAGCAAGCTGTCGGTAGCCAAGCATCCCGGTCTGCGTCCGACGCCGGACCGGGTGCGTGAAACGCTCTTTAACTGGCTGGGGCAAGACCTGCACGGGCTGCGCTGCCTCGACGCTTTTGCCGGCACCGGGGCGTTGGGCCTGGAAGCGGCCTCGCGCCGCGCGAGCGCGGTTTGCCTGCTGGAGCGCGACCCGGCGCTGGTGCAAGCGCTGCGCGCCACTGTGCAGCGCCTTGGGGCCGCGCAGGTGCAAGTGCAGCAAGCCGATGCGCTGGCTTGGATGGCGGCAGCCACGCCGGGCGCGTGGGATGTGGTGTTTCTGGATCCGCCTTTTGCCGCAGCGGCCGGGGGCGACAAGGCCAGCCCGCAAGGCTCAAGGGGCGGCGCAGCCGGCACGGATCAAGCGGACGCGGCGGCGGGCGGGAGCCTATTCGCGCGCGCTCTAGCCTTGGCGCGGCCGCTGCTGGCGCCAAACGGCCTCGTGTACCTCGAGGCCCCGCTGCCTTGGAGCGACGCCATGCTCGAGCCCTTGGGTCTGCGCGTGCAGCGCCAAGGCCGGGCCGGGCAGGTGCACTACCATTTGCTGGCTGCAGCGCATAATCATGCCCCATGAGCCGCTCTGCATCCACCAAAGCCGCCGCCAAAGCCACTGCCAAGCCCGCCTCTGAGGCGCGGCTGGCGGTCTATAGCGGCACCTTCGACCCGCTTACTCTGGGGCACGAGGACGTGATCGCGCGCGCCGCGCGTCTGTTCGATCAGCTCATCGTGGCCGTGGCTGCGGCGCACCACAAAAAAACCCAGTTCACGCTCGAGCAGCGCCTGAGCTCGGCGCGCCAGAGCCTGGCCGAATGGCCCCAAGTGCGCGTGCTGCCCTTCGATGGACTGATCATGGACTTTTGCCGCCAGCACGGTGCCACGGCGGTGGTGCGCGGCATCCGCAACGCCAGCGACTTCGACTACGAGGCCCAGATGGCGGCCATGAACCGCAAGCTGCTGCCCACGGTCGAAACCGTGTTCGTGCTGCCGCAGCCCGAGTTGCAGTGCATCTCCAGCACCTTGGTGCGCGAGATCGCGCGCTTGGGCGGCGACGTCTCGGCGCTGGTCAACCCGGCGGTGGCGGCGCAGTTGCGCAGCGCCCACAGCGCCGCGCTGCATTGAGGGGGCGGCGCGCATGGCCCTGACCATCACCGCCGAGTGCATCAACTGCGACGTCTGCGAACCCGTGTGCCCGAATCAGGCGATTTCGATGGGCCCAGACTTCTACCAGATCGACCCGGCGCGCTGCACCGAATGCGTGGGCCACTTCGATCAGCCCCAGTGCGTCGAGCTCTGCCCGGTGCAGTGCATTCCGGTGCATCCGCAGCACATCGAAGACCGCGCCAGCTTGGAGCGCAAATACCGGTTGTTGACGGCGGCGGCCAGCCCCTGCGGTGCTTGATGCACCAAAAAAGGCCTAAATGGAGCTTAAAAGGCTTTAACCGGCATTAACGGGCACTAACATGCCGCTAATGCGCCACCGGCGGCGGCAAGCGCGGCGGCTTGGGGCGCACCGGTTTGGCGGTGTGTATGGCCGCAGTGGCGCGCTCCACTTGGCCGGCCAGCAGATCAGGCAGGGAGGCCAGCGAGCGCTCGATCGCTGTGTCGATGGCGCTGCGCTGCTCGGGGGCCGGTTTTTTGAGCACCCAGTGCACCACCTCGGCTTTGTGGCCGGGGTGCCCGATGCCGATGCGCAGCCGCCAATAATCGGCGCTGCCCAGTTGGGCGTGGATGTCGCGCAGGCCGTTGTGGCCGGCGTGACCGCCGCCGCGCTTGAGCTTGACCTCGCCCGGGGGCAGGTCGAGTTCGTCGTGGGCGACCAGAATCTGCTGCGGTTCGATCTTGTAAAAACGCGCCAACGCCGCCACCGCTTGGCCGCTGCGGTTCATGTAGGTGCTGGGCTCGAGCAGCCAAAGCGTGTGCTCGCCCACTTGGGTGCGAGCGGCACGGCCAAAAAAGCTGCGCTCTGGGCGCAGTTCCGCCTTGAGGGCGCGCGCAGCCGCTTCCAGCCACCAAGCGCCCGCGTTGTGGCGCGTGTCGTGGTATTCGGGCCCGGGGTTGCCCAGGCCCACCAACAGCTTGACCATGAGCGCAGCTGCGCAGCCGGCTGCGGCTTACTTCTTCTTCTTGGCTTTTTTGTCGCCAGCCGCAGAGGCCACCGGCGCCACGATGACTTCTTCCACCGGCTCGACCAAGGTGGCCAGCGTCGGGTTCGGTTTGCCGTGCGTGACCAACTTGACGCCCACGGGCAGCTTGAGGTCGTTGGCGTGGATGGCTTGGCCCTTGACGGCTTGGCCCAGATCGACTTCGATGAACTCGGGCAACTGGATTGCCAGGCACTCGATCTCGACTTCGGTGAGCACGTGGTTGACGGTGCAGCGGTCGATCTTCACGGCCGGCGAGGTGTCGGCGTTGATGAAGTGCAGCGGCACCTTTTTGTGCAGGCGCGTTTTGTCATCGACGCGCTGAAAATCCACGTGCAACACCAGCGGCTTGAAGGGGTGGTACTGCACGTCGCGCAGCAGCACTTTATGCACCGCGCCGCCCAGCTCCATGTCCAGCACGCTGGCGTGGAAGCTCTCTTTGTGCACCGCGTGCCAGAGGGCGTTGTGGTCGAGTTCGATGGCGATGGGTTGTTGCTCACCACCAAAAACGATGGCCGGCGTGCGGCCCGAGTTGCGCAGACGGCGGCTCGCACCCGTACCCTGCGTGTTGCGCTCAAAAGCGACAAATTTCATGCTCTAACTCCTGCTAGGGCCCGGCCGCGACCAGCGCTGAACCCTGATTGAAAAAAACGCCTCGCGCCCAAAAATCGGGCGCTGGCGCTGACGGTGCTTGCCGTTGCCGCTGGCGGGGGTTAGTCGCTGTCGGAGTCGGCAAACAAACTCATGACCGACTCGCCGCTGGCGATGCGCACGATGGTTTCGGCCATCAGCGGTGCCACGGAGAGTTGGCGGATTTTGGGGCAGGCCTGCGCGGCCTGGCTCAAGGGGATGGTGTTGGTGACCACCACCTCGTCGAGCGCGTCGCCCTTGGCGATGCGCTCGATCGCCGGGCCCGAAAAAATGGCGTGGGTGCAGTAGGCATAGACGCTCTTGGCGCCGCGCTCTTTGAGCACCTCGGCGGCCTTGGTCAGGGTGCCGGCGGTGTCGATCATGTCGTCCATGATGACGCAGTTGCGGCCTTCGATGTCGCCGATCACGTGCATGACTTCGGACACGTTGGGTTTGGGGCGGCGCTTGTCGATGATGGCCATGTCACAGTCGAGCTGCTTGGCCAGCGCGCGCGCGCGCACCACGCCGCCCACGTCGGGCGAGACCACGAGCAGGTTTTCGTAATTCTTGGCGCGCAGATCGCTCAGCAGCACCGGCGAAGCGTAGATGTTGTCCACCGGGATATCGAAGAAGCCCTGAATCTGGTCGGCGTGCAAGTCCATGGTCAGGACGCGGTTGACGCCCACCACTTGCAGCATGTTGGCCACCACTTTGGCGCTGATCGGCACCCGGCGCGAGCGCGGACGCCGGTCTTGGCGCGCGTAGCCGAAATAGGGGATGACGGCGGAAATGCTGACGGCGGAGGCGCGCTTGAGCGCATCGACCATGATCAGCAGCTCCATCAGGTTTTCGTTGGTGGGCGCGCAGGTGGACTGGATCACGAACACGTGGCGGGCGCGCACGTTTTGCGTGATCTCGACCGTGACTTCGCCGTCGGAGAAGCGCCCGATGCTGGCCGCACCGAGCGGCGACTGGAGGTGCTGCGCGATTTCGGCCGCCAATACCGGGTTCGAGTTGCCGGTAAAGATCATGAAATCCGGTGCGTGCACGGGGGTTTGAATTTGCATGGAAAAACCGGCGCAGATAGAAGTATTTGGCAGGGGAGGAAGGATTCGAACCCTCGAATGCCGGAATCAAAATCCGGTGCCTTAACCAACTTGGCGACTCCCCTACACGGGTAACAAACCGAAGGCTTGCCACCGAATGCAGTGCTGGAACTGTAGCTTCGTGCTGTACAGAGCTTGCGATTATAGCCGTAAAAACCGCTATGAGCGCTTGCACCATCCAAACAACGGATGTTCCTGCAAATTGCTGCAACACCTAGCGACCCAGTGCCCGGGCAGGTCGGCAACGCTGTATTGCGCATTGCGGCCTGGCGCCAAGGGCGCAAACACCGCACTGCCCGAACCGCTCATGCGCGCTTCGAGCCCGTGCTCAGCCATCCAGCGCAGGCCCAGAGCGATGTCGGGGCACAACTCGATGGCCACAGGCTGCAAATCGTTGCCTTGCAGCCCAGCCCTAGAGCTTGCAGCAAAGTCTTCGATTCTAGCGCGGGGTGTATCCCTTTTCAGGGCCGGGTGCGCAAAAATATCCGGGGTCGAGGCCCCGCTGGGAGGTTTGAGCACCAGGTAGCGTGCCGGCTGCAGGTCGATGGGCTGCAGCGTTTCACCGATGCCTTCGACCCAGGCGTTGCGCCCGCCCAGAAAGAACGGCACGTCGGCCCCGAGTGTGAGGCCGATGCGCTGCAGATCGGCCCCATTCAGCCCCAAGCCCCAGAGGCGGTTGAGCGCGAGCAAGGTGCTGGCGGCGTCCGATGACCCGCCACCCAATCCGGCTTGCTGCGGTATCTGTTTGTCGAGCGCGATCTGCGCGCCCCACGTGCAGCCGGTGGCGCTTTGCAGCGCCCGTGCGGCGCGCAGCACCAAGTCGTTGGCCGGCAGGGCTTGCCCGGGCTTGAGGTCTGGGTTGAGGTCCAAGCGGCTGATCTGGCCGCCGCTGCGGCGCTCGAAGTGCAGGGTGTCGCACCAGTCGATGAGCATGAACACCGACTGCAGCAGGTGGTAGCCGTCGGCGCGCCGGCCCACGATGTGCAAAAACAGGTTGAGCTTGGCCGGAGCCGGTACGTCGAGCAGCTGGCGCAGGGTCATGGGGAGGCAGATGGTGAGTCAGAGGCTGAGAGGCAATTGGGCGTGTCCGAAAGGGCGCCCCAAGGCGCCGCCGGCAAGGCGCAAAGCACAGCCGTAGCCCGCGCTACGGCGCGCATTTGCAACGCCGCTGGCGGTGTTTTGGGGAGTCAAGGCGGGCATGAGCGATTGCCTTTCAGCCTCTTAATGCAAAATCAGGCGCAGCTCGACCGCCGGCGTGGGCAGCCAGCGCCGCGCTTGCAGGCGGCCTTGTGCGTGGCGCGACAGATCGGCCTGCCAGCCTTCGATCTGGGCCTGCTGCCCGCGCAACCAGGCAAACAGGGCCGGCAGCGGCAGCGCGACACCGGTCAGGGCGGTGCTGAGCTCGTTCATGTGGGCATAGACGCTGCTGCGCCCGTTGTGCAGCAGCAGCGCTTGCTGGGCGTCCCATTGGGCGTGCGCCAGCCTTTGGCCCAAGGGGCTGGACAGGCTGAGGCTGCCGCTGTCGGCGTTGCCCCAGAGCTCAAAGTTGGCGCTGAAGTGCTGCACGGGGTCGGTTTCGATGGTCAACGCCAAGCGCCCGCTCCAGTGGGTGCGCTCGGGTTCGGGCTTGGGCACGACCTCGGCACCGGGCTTGGCCTGCGTGGTGCTCAGGGGTTCCTGCGTGGACGGTTCTTGACTGGCTGGGCGCACGGGCACCGGGCTGGCGCAGCCCGCGAGTGCGGTCAGCGCACCCAAACCCAGCGCAAGCACGCACCGGCGGGATCGGTTCATGGCTGGGCCTGCAGCCGGCGCAGGGTTTGCAGCAGGGTCTCGTTGTCGGGGTTGATCTCCAGCCCCAGGCGCCAAACGGCCAGCGCCTGCTCGCGCTGCCCCAGCACCCAGTGCACCTCGCCCAGGTGGGCGGCGATCTCGGCATCGGGCAGGCGCTCGAAAGCCTTTTTTAGGTAGCGCAGCGCTGCGCTGTGGTTGCCCAAGCGAAACTCGACCCAGCCCATGCTGTCGAGGATGTAGGCGTCGTTGGGGTCAACCGCCAGCGCTTTTTCGATCAGCGAGCGCGCCTCTTGTAGGCGCAGGTTGCGGTCGGCCAGTGAGTAGCCCAAGGCGTTGTAGGCGTGGTGGTAGTCGGGATGGCGCTGCATCAGCAGGCGCAGCATCTGCTCCATGGCCTCGTACTGGCCGGCGCGCTTGGCGGTGAGGGCTTTTTCGTAGAGCAGGTCGGGGTCGTCGGGGAATTGCTGCATCGCTTGGCCGTAGATTTGCAGCGCCTGTTCGTACTGGCCGATGTCGCGCAGCAGCTGGGCTTCGGCCACCAGCTTGCGCCGCGCCTGGGCGTCGTCTAGTTCGGGTTGCTCGCGCAGCAGCTGGCGCGCCGCCTCGACCTGGCCTTGGCGCGCCAGCAGGTGCGCGCGCCGCAGTTGCAGCGCAAAGCCGGCCCCGTCCGGGTCGGGAATGCGCTCGAGCCAAGCCTGGGCGGCGGCCCAATCCCGCTGCCACTCGTCCAGTTGGGCCAGGTGCAGGTAGGCTTGGGTGCGGCCACGAGCCGCCTGTTCGGCTGGCAGCCCGGGGGCCAGTTCGAGGTAGCGCAGCAGGGCGGTGCGGGCCGGGCCGGGCCGGCGCGAATTCGTCTGCAAAATGCCTTGCAGCAGCCAAGCCGAGGCCAGATCGGGGGCGCGCTCGGTCAGCAGGCGCAGTTCGCGCTGGGCGTCGGAGACGCGCCGCAGCTCGAGCAGGCTCTGCACGTAGGCGAGGTGGAGGTCGTGGCGCTGGGCTGCCCCGGCGGCGTCGGTGCGCTCGAGGTAGGCGCGCAGCAGCGCTTCGGCCAGTACGCTTTGGTGTGGCAACAGATCCAGTGCCAAGGTGGCGCCGTGCACCGAATCGGCCTGCAGCTGCAGCGCCTGTTGCGCGGCTTGCAGCGCCGCCCGGTGGTCGCCCTGCAGCAGATCCATCCGCCCTAGGGCGGCGTGCGCGGTGGCTGCGGTGGCGGGGTCGGCCAGCGCCGCTTGCAGCGCTTCATGCACGGCGCGCCGGGCGGCAGCGCGGTCGCTCAGGCGGCCCAGCGTGGCCGGGATGGCGCTGATGATGTCGTGGCGCCGCTCGATCGGGGTCATCTGAATCAGGCGCTGCAACACCGGGCCAATTTCGCCCGGGCGGTTGAGGGCCAGCAAGATCTGCAGCTGAAAGCGCAGCGGCTCATCGCTGTCTGGAAAGGCGCGCGACCAATCGCGGGCGGCGTTGAAGGCGGAATTGCCGGCCCGGCTTTGCAGCGCCATGTCAACCGCGCGCCTGAACAGCTCGGGGCGCTGCAGGCGCACGGCGGCGTCGAGCATGAGGGAGTGCGCGCCGCCCGGGTCGCCGCGCTGGAATTTGAATTCGGCCAGCAGCAGCTGGTAGAAGGTTTCGGCATCGAGCGCGGTGGGCGGGCCGGGAAACTGCAGCTCGAGCGCGGGTGCGCTCGGCTGGCTGGCCGGTTGCGCGGCCGCCGGGCCGTGCCCAAAACCGAGCAGCAGCAGGGCCGCCAGAGCGGCGACCCAGCCAAACCGCCGTCGGATGGCTTGGCCCACAAGGGCGGCAGCAGGAGTAGGGGCAGGGGGGAAGGCCAAGCGCATGATCCCATGATAATTCATGCGCTGCAACTGCGTTCTGCCAGCCGCTTACTGCCAGCCCGATCTGTTGTGGGTGGCCTCAACCTTTTACCCAAGTCTGCACCATGCCCGAACTGCCCGAAGTCGAAACCACGCGCCTGAGCATTGCCGAGCGGCTGCAGGGCGCCCGCATCGAGCGCATCGAAGTGGGCAAGGCGCTGCGTTGGCCGCTGGGGGTGGCGCCCGAGGCGCTGCTGCAACGGTGCGTGCGCGGGGTGCGACGGCGCGGCAAGTACCTCTTGCTCGATCTGGATCAGGGCTTGCTGTTGTTGCATCTGGGGATGTCGGGCAGCCTGCGTCTGGCCACGGTTTTGCCGCCCCGGGGTCCGCACGACCATTTTGATTTGCATACCAACCGAGGCGTGCTGCGCCTGCACGACCCGCGCCGTTTCGGGGCGGTGGTCTATGCCGAGGGCGAATCCGACCCGGTGGCGCGCAAGCTCTTGGGCCATCTCGGGGTGGAGCCGCTCTCGGGCGACTTTGAGCCCGAGGCCTTTTATGCCGCCTTGCGCCAGCGCCGCACCAGCATCAAGCAGGTGCTGTTGGCGGGCGCGGTGGTGGTGGGGGTGGGCAACATCTACGCCTGCGAGGCGCTGTTTGTGGCCGGCATCCGCCCGACGGCGGTGGCGGCGCGCTTGAGCCGCGCGCGGGTGCGGCGGCTGCATGCCGCGATCGTGCAGGTGCTGCAACAGGCGCTGCAAGCCGGGGGCAGCAGCTTGCGCAACTACTCCAACGCCGACGGGCAGAGCGGCCACTTTCAACTGCAAACCCAGGTGTACGACCGCGCCGGGGAGCCGTGCCGGGTCTGTGGCCGCCCAATCCGGCTGCTGCGCCAGGCTCAGCGCTCGAGCTATTACTGCGCGCATTGTCAAAAAGCCTGAGCCTAGCCGGTTCTGGGGCAGCCTGAGCAGGCAGCCAGTGCTATATTGCCCCCATGGAATTCATCCAGCAATTTGATCTGCACAGCCGCTGGCGCCAGCAGCGGGCGCAGGATCTGGCCCGGATCGGGCAGTGGCTCGGCGGCCACGACCTGCTCGACGACGGCGCGCGCGCGCGCTTGGCCCATCTGCAGTCCCAATTTGCCAGCGACCGGGTGATGGTGGCTTTCGTGGCCGAGTTTTCACGCGGCAAGTCGGAGCTGATCAACGCCATTTTTTTTGCCGGCTACGGGCGGCGCATCATGCCCGCCAGCGCCGGACGCACCACCATGTGCCCGACCGAACTGGGCTACGAAGCCGGTTTGCCGCCCTGCTTGCGCCTGTTGCCGATCGAGACCCGCATGCAGGCGCAATCGCTGCTCGAGTGGCGCAGCGCCCCCGAGCAGTGGCAGCGCATCGACCTCGACGTCAACCAGCCCGAACAACTCGCGCAAGCCATCGAGCAGGTGGCGCAGACGCTGCGGGTGCCGGTCGAGCAGGCGCGTGCGCTCGGTTTCTGGCACGAAGACAACCCCCAAGATAACCCGTTGCCGGGCCCCGATGGCTTGGTGGAGGTGCCGCGCTGGCGCCACGCCCTCATCAACATGGCGCACCCCTTGCTCAAGCAGGGTTTGGTGATCGTCGATACGCCGGGCCTGAACGCGATCGGCACCGAACCCGAGCTCACGGTCGGTATGCTGCCGCAGGCGCATGCCGTGGTGTTCATACTGGCGGCCGACGCGGGGGTGAGCAAGTCCGATCTGGCGATCTGGCGCGAACACCTAGCCCCCTCGGCTGAGCGCGGCGAGTCGCGGCTGGTGGTGCTCAACAAAATCGATGTGCTCTGGGACGAGTTGAGCAGCCCGCAAGCCGTCGAGGCGCAGATCGAACGCCAGCGCCTGCACAGCGCCGAGGTGCTGGGCCTGCAAGGGCAGCAGGTGTATGCGGTCTCGGCCCACAAGGGCCTGCTGGCCAAGGTGCGCCAAGATGCGCAGCTGCTGCAGCAAAGCCGCTTGCCCGAGCTGGAGCGGGCGCTGGCCGATGACGTGCTGGGGCAACGGCGGCGCCTGTTGCAGTCGGCTTTGCAGCAGGCGGTGCAGCAGTTGCGCACCGAAGTCGAGCGCCAGCTGCAGGTGCGCAGCCACGAGCTCGAAGAACAGGTGCAAGAGCTGCAAAGCCTGCGCGGCAAAAACGCGACGGTGATACGGCAAATGCGCGCCCGCATCGAGCTCGAACAAGCCGAATTTGACCAGAGCGCGCTGCGCATCCAATCCGTGCGCTCGGTGCACCTCAAGACGCTGCGGCTGTTGTTTGCCCAGCTGGGCAGCAACCAGATCAAGGCCGAAGTGGCCGAGTTTGCCCAAGCGCTCAAAAAGCCCGGGGTCAAACTGGGCGTGAAAACGATCTACAAAGACACCTTCGCGCGTTTGCGCAACGGGTTGTCCCAATCGCAGCACTGGGCCAATGAGGTGCAGGAAATGCTCGCGGGCATGTTTCGCAGCCTCAACGCCGAATATGGTTTTACTTTGCAGGCGCCGCAGCGGCTGGATCTGTCGCGCTTTGTGCGGGCGATCGACGGCATCGAGAACGCGCATTTGCAGTATCTGGGCCTGACCAATCTGCTGCGGCTCACCCAAGCGGGGTTTTGCGAGCGGCTGGCCAAAGCGGTGCTGTCGAGCTTGCGCAAGCTCTACGAGGAAGCGTCGGGCGAAGCCGAAATCTGGAGCAAAACCGCGGCCTCGCAGCTCGATGGCCAATTGCGCGAGCGCAGGCGCAATTTTGCTCGCCGCCTCGAGGCCGTGCACCGCATCCAAGAGGCCGCGGGAAGTTTGGATGAGCGCATCAACGAACTGCTGGCCCGCCAGGCCGAGGTCGAGGCCGAGCAGGCGCGCTGGCTGCAGTTGTGCGCCGAGGTGGCGCAGCCCGACGCCGAGGGGGCTTTGGTGGTGCCAGACACTGCCGCGTCGGTCGCCCCCTTGGCGCGGGTTGAGCCTGCGCTGTCACCAGCGACGAGCTGAAGCAGGCCCGGTGGCGCAAGCGCTGTTTTTTGACGCGCTGGTGGCGTGGCAGCGGCGCTTGGGCCGCCACCACCTGCCGTGGCAGGGCACGCGCGATCCGTACCGGGTCTGGCTGTCGGAGATCATGCTGCAGCAAACCCAAGTCGCGACCGTGCGCCCGTATTACGAGCGCTTTGTGCAGCGCTTCCCCGATGTCTGGGCGCTGGCGCAAGCCGAACCGGACGAGGTGTTGGCGCACTGGAGCGGGCTGGGCTACTACAGCCGGGCGCGCCACTTGCACGCCTGTGCGCGACTGGTGGTGCAACAAGGTGGCCGCTGGCCGGGCAGCGCGGCCGAGCTGCAGCGCCTGCCCGGCATCGGGGCCAGCACGGCGGCGGCGATAGCGGCCTTTTGCTTCGGCGAGCGGGTTTCCATTCTGGACGGCAACGCGAAGCGCCTGCTGGCAAGGCTGTTGGCTTTTGAGGGCGATTTGGCGCACGCGCCCACCCAGCGCGCGTTGTGGCAGCAGGCCCAAGGGCTGCTGCCCGAAAATGCCAGCGCCGCCGACATGGCCGCCTACACCCAGGGCCTGATGGACTTGGGGGCCCAAATCTGCACCCGCAGCAAGCCGCGCTGCCCCGAATGCCCGGTGGCTGCGCTGTGCCTAGGGCTGGCGCAGCAACGCCTGGCCGAGCTGCCGCACAAGTCGCGCCGCAGCCCGCGCCGGCTCGAGGACTGGTGGCTGCTGCTGCTGCGCCGCGCCGACGGGGCCATTTGGCTGCAGCAGCGCCCGCTGCGGGGCATTTGGGCCGGCTTGTACGCGCCGCCGGTGCTGGCCACGCAGCACGCCGCGCTGCAAGCGCCACCCGGTGCGCGCGCCGGGCAAGCGCCGATCGTGCATCCGGTCATCTCGCACAGCCTGACGCACCGCGAACTGCGCCTGCACCCGGTGCAGTGGCAGTGGGCTGCGGATGCGCCAGAGCCCGCATGGGGGCCGGGGCGCTGGCTGCAGTCGCTGGGGCAGCCGCCGGTGGCGCTGCCAGCGCCGATCCGCACTTGGTTGCTCGAGCACCTGCCGCCTGCTGCCGGTGCAGGCACTGGCTTGCAAGTTTAAGGGTGGTGCTGCAAGGCGTCGAGTTCGCGGTGCCGCACCTGCACGCTGGCCAGTTCGGCAAAGCCCTGCGCCAAGCGCTCCACCAGATAGACCGAGCGGTGCTGCCCGCCGGTGCAGCCGATGGCCACCGTCACGTAGCTGCGGTGGTCGGCCTCTAGACGCGGCAGCCAGCGCCGTAAAAACGCCTCGATCTGCTCTTGCATCGCCGCCACTTCGGCTTCGGCCTGCAAAAATTGCGCCACCGCCGGATCGCGCCCGGTCAGCAGACGCAGCTCGGGTTCATAGTGCGGATTGGGCAGCATGCGCACGTCGAACACAAAATCGGCATCCATCGGCACGCCGCGCTTGAAGGCGAAAGACTCGAACACCAGCGTCAAGCGGGCCGGGGGCAGTTGCAGCAGCGCCTTGACCGTGCTGCGCAGGTGCGCGGCCTTGAGTTGGCTGGTGTCGAGCACTTGGGCCTGCTCGCGCAAGTCGCTGAGCAGCTCGCGCTCGAGCTCGATGGCATCGACCAAGGCGCGGCGCTGGTCGCTGCTGTCTTTGAGCGAGAGCGGGTGCAGGCGCCGGGTTTCGGAGAAGCGGCGCACCAGCGTTTCGGTGCTGGTGTCGAGAAACAGCACGGTGAGCGGCAGGCCACGGGCGCGCAACTGGCGCAGCCGCAAGGGCAGGGTGGGCAGCGCGCGGGCACTGCGCACATCGATGGCCACCGCCACGCGCTCGGTGGCTTCGGCCTGCTGCAAGGCGACCAGCGGCTCCAGCAGATCGGGTGGCAGGTTGTCCACGCAGTAAAAACCGGCGTCTTCGAGCGCGTGCAGGGCCACCGATTTGCCCGAGCCCGACATGCCGGTGATCAGGACGAGTTGCACAACAGCTCCTGAGCGTGCGCCAAGGTGGTGTCGGTGAGCTGCTGGCCGCCGAGCATGCGCGCCACTTCGGCCACCCGCTGCGCACCGTCTAGGGGCTCGATCTGGCTGCTGCTGCCGTGCGCGTCTTGCCCTTTGCTCACGCGCAGGTGCTGGTGCGCGCAGGCCGCCACTTGCGCCAGATGGGTCACGGCCAGCACCTGCCGATCGCTCCCCAAGCGGCGCATGAGCTGGCCCACGGTGTGCGCCACCGCGCCGCCGATGCCGCTATCCACTTCATCAAAGATCAGCGTCGGGGCGCTGCCGACCTCGCTGGTGCAGACCGAGATCGCCAGCGCGATGCGCGACAGCTCGCCCCCAGAGGCCACTTTGCCCACTGGGCGCGGGGTGCTGCCGGGGTGCGCAGCCACCAAAAACTCGACTTGGTCGAGGCCGTGCGCTTGCGGCTCGGGCAGGGCCGTCAGCCGCACCTCGAAGCGCCCACCGGCCATCCCCAAGCCCTGCATGGCTAGCGTGATGGTGTGCCCAAGCCGCGCCCCGGCCTCTAGGCGCAGGCTGCTCAGGCGCTCGGCCTCGGCGCGAAAGCGCGCTTGCGCTTGGTGTTCGGCCTGCTCCAGCGCCGCCAGATCGGCGCTGCGCTCGAGCTCGGCCAGCGCCTGGCGGCAGCCTTGCAACCGCTCGGCCAGCGCCTGCGGCTCGCAGCGCAGGCGCCGCGCCAGCGCCAGCCACAGGCCTAGGCGCTGGTCCAACGCCTGCAGCGCCGCTGGGTCGAGTTCGGTGCGCTGGGCGTGCTGCTGCAGGTCGTGGCAGGCGTCATCGACCTGCGCCAGCGCGCTGCTCAGCAGCTCGGCTAGGCCCTGGTAGCGCGGCTCCACGTGTTGCTGCGCTTGCAACGCCTGCGCGGCGCGGTAGAGCAGGGTGCGGGCACTGGCTTCGTCTTCGCTCAGGCAGTGCAGCGCCGTTTGCGCCGCCTCCAGCAGTGCTTGGGCGTGCGCCAGCCGCCCGTGCTGCAAGTTGAGCTCTTCCCATTCGCCGGGCAACGGGGCCAGGCGCTCGAGCTCGGTGAGTTGCCACTGCAGGCGTTCGCGCTCTTGTTGCAGCTGGCTTTGTTGTGTGCGCGCCTGCTCGAGGCTGCGCTGTGCGGCGCGCCAGTCGCTCCAGAGCTGGCGCAAGGCGCGTGCGTCGATGCGGGCGTAGTCGTCGAGCAGCTGGCGCACGGCCTCGGGCCGCGTCAGGCTCTGCCAGGCGTGTTGGCCGTGGATGTCGAGCAGCAGTTCACCCAGCTCGCGCAACTGGGTCGCGCTGGCGGTGCTGCCGTTGATCCAGGCGCGGCTGCGGCCTTGGGTGTCGAGCTGGCGCTTGAGCCGCAAGGGTTCGCCCGGCTCGCCCTCGAAGCCCTGCTCGGCTAGCCACTCGCGGGCCGCCGCCGTGGGCTCGAATTCGGCCACCACCTCGGTGCGCGCCGCGCCCTCGCGCACCACGGCGGCGTCGGCGCGCGCGCCCAGCGCCAGCTGCAGGGCGTCGATGAGGATCGACTTGCCGGCCCCGGTCTCGCCGGTGAGCACGGTAAAGCCTCGCTGCAAATCCAGTTCCAGTTCGCGCACGATCACAAAATCGCGCAGCGCCATGCGTTGCCAGCTCAACCCACGCCCCCTTCGTTCCAGTGCAGCTTGCGCCGCAGGGTGTCAAAATAGCTCCAGCCCAGCGGGTGCAACAGGCACAGTTGGTGCGCCGCGCGCCGCACCACGATGCGGTCGCCGTGCAGCAGGCTGGTGAAGCTCTGCATATCAAAGTGTGCGCTGGCGTCGCGCCCCGAGACCACCTCGACCGCGATTTCGCCGCTGGCTGGCAGCACGATCGGGCGGTTGGTGAGCGTGTGCGGCGCGATCGGGGCCATGATCCAGCCGTCGATGGCCGGGTGCAGCAGCGGCCCGCCGGCCGACAAGGCGTAAGCGGTGCAACCCGTGGGGGTGGCGATCACCAGGCCGTCGGCGCGCTGCTTGGCCACGAAATGGCCATCGACCTCGACCCGCAGCTCCACCATGCTGGGGGCGCTGCCGCGGTTGACCACCACATCGTTCATGGCGATGGTCTCGAACACGCACGAGCCGTCGCGCCAGACGCTGGCGTGCATCAGCGCGCGCCGGTCTTGCTCGTACTGGCCGTGCAGAATGGCTTGCAAAACCGGGGCGTAGCCCTGCCACGGGATGTCGGTGATAAAGCCCAGTCGGCCCTGGTTGATCCCCACCAAGGGCACTTGCTGGCGCGCCAGTTGGCGCCCGATGCCCAGCATGGTGCCATCGCCCCCGAGCACCAGCGCCAAATCGCAGTGCTGGCCGATCTCGCTCACATCGAGCACCGGGTAGCTTTCCAGCCCGGTGTTGAGGGCGGTTTCGCGCTCTAGGCTCACGGCGCAGCCCTGTTTGAGCAAAAAATGCGCCAAGGTGTCGATGATGCCGCGCGAACCCAAGGCGTTGTACTTGCCGATCACCGCCACGTGGTGAAAGCGCAGCCCGGCAGCGGGCGGCAGTGCGGCGGGGGGCGGTACCGCAGGGGGCAGTGCCGCCAGCGGCGGTGCAGCAGGGGTTGAGGCGTGCTGATTCATGTGCAAATTAAAGCACAAGCCCATTAAAATCTTCCTCATGCTCGATGACCGCTCCAAGCACCTGCTCAAAACCCTAGTCGAGCGCTACATCGCCGACGGTCAACCGGTGGGCTCGCGCACCCTGTCGCGTGCGGCCGGGCTGGAGCTCTCGCCCGCGACCATCCGCAACGTCATGAGCGACCTCGAGGATCTCGGCCTGATCGCCAGCCCACACACCTCGGCGGGCCGGGTGCCCACCGCGCGCGGCTACCGGCTGTTTGTCGATACCATGCTCACCGCCCGGCGCGACGAGCTCCCCGCCGTGGAGTCCATGCCGGCCGCTGCCCTGCATGGCGAGCAACCGCGCCAAGTGCTCAACCAGGCGGCGCAGCTGCTCTCTAGCCTGTCGCATTTCGTGGGCGTGGTGCGGGTGCCCAAGCGCGCCAGCGTCTTTAGGCACATCGAGTTTTTGAGCCTGTCGCAGCGGCGCGTGCTGGTGATTTTGGTCTCGCCCGATGGCGAGGTGCAAAACCACGTCATCCACACCCAGCCCGAGTTTGAACAAAGCCAACTGCAAGAAGCGGCCAATTTTCTCAACGCCCACTACGCCGGCCTGACGCTGAGCGAAGTGCGCGACCGCCTGCGCACCGAAGTCGAGCGCCTGCGTGGTGAGATCGCCGCCCTGATGCTGCAAGCGGTTGAGCTGGGTACCGAAAGCGAGGCGCAGCAAGACGCGGTGCTGGTGGCCGGCGAGCGCAACCTGCTGTCGGTGAGCGATTTTTCGCACGACTTGGGGCAGTTGCGGCGGCTATTCGATATCTTTGAGCAAAAAACCCAGCTCATGCGGCTGCTCGACGTCTCGCACCAGGCCGACGGGGTGCGGATCTTCATCGGCGGCGACAGCCAAGGCGTGCCGTTCGAGGATTTGTCGGTGGTCAGCGCGCCCTACACCGTCGATGGCGCCGTGGTCGGCACCCTGGGCGTGATCGGCCCGCAGCGCATGCCCTACGAGCGCATGATCCAGATCGTGGACATCACCGCCAAGCTGCTGGGCAACGCCCTGAGCCAGTCGCGCTAGGGGTTTTGTGGCCCGCCGTGAGTGGCCGGCGCCTAGGCGTGGGACTGTGCGCGCCTGTGCCGGGGCGTGTATGGGCGCTTGCTTGGGCGCATGTCTGGCCGCATGTCTGGCCGCTTTGGGATGCAGTAAACTCCCAAGCTCAGGGCCTCTAGCTCATGCTTGGTTAGAGCAGCGGACTTAAGCTGCGCCGCCCTGCGGTTCGCAAGAATACGGGCGGCGCGAATGTGGGTTGCCGGTGGGTAAGTTCACTCTGCCTGCCGGTAGAACTGCTCAAATTCGGGGAAACCTCTGCCTTGCTGGCGTGGCGATCCCGAGCGAAACTCCCCCCTCGGGGGAGGACGTGTAGAGACTGTACGGGCAGGTCGTAACGACAAGAGACAGTCCAGACCACAAACCCGAAAGGGGTGGCGAAAGCCATAGTTGGTACGCATAATCCGTTGGTGCCGTGTTCGACTCACGGGAGGCCCACCAGTATTGACCGCAAGCGCTCCGCTTGGAGTGCATCAACGCAGCACATCGCCCACGCAGACGTACTTGAGCTCCAGGTATTCGTCGATGCCGTGGTGCGAGCCCTCGCGCCCGAGGCCGGACTGTTTCATGCCGCCAAAGGGCACGTGTTCGGTGGCCAGTATGCCGACGTTGACGCCCACCATGCCGTACTCCAGCGCCTCGCTCACGCGCCAGATGCGGCCCACGTCGCGGCTGTAGAAGTAGCTCGCCAGCCCGAATTCGGTGGCGTTGGCGGCGGCGATGGCTTCTTGCTCGGTTTCGAACTTGAACACCGGGGCCAGCGGGCCGAAGGTTTCTTCGCGCGCGCACAGCATGGCGGCGTGGCAGTCGGCGAGCACGGTGGGGGCAAAGAACTGGCCGCTGCCCAGCGCGCTCAGGCGCTGCCCACCCACCAGCACGCGCGCCCCTTGGGCCTGCGCGTCGTCGAGGTGGCGCTGCACCTTGTCGAGCGCGGCGGGCTCGATCAGCGGCCCGATGGCCACGCCTTCGGCAAAGCCGTTGCCCACTTGCAGCGTGCCGACCCGGGCTGCAAATTTTTGCAAAAAGGCTTCGTAGATGCCGGCTTGCACATAAAAGCGGTTGGCGCAGACGCAGGTCTGGCCGGCGTTGCGGTATTTGCTGGCCAGCGCGCCTTCGACGGCGCTGTCGAGGTCGGCGTCGTCAAAGACGATGAAGGGGGCGTTGCCGCCGAGTTCGAGCGCGAGTTTTTTTACCGTCGGCGCGCACTGCGCCATGAGGATGCGCCCCACTTCGGTGGAGCCGGTAAAGCTCAGGTGGCGCACGGTGTCGCTGGCGCACAGCACCTGGCCGATAGCGATCGAGCGCGCGCTGTCGGCGCTCAGCACGTTGAGCACGCCCGGTGGCAGGCCGGCGCGCTGGGCCAGTTCGGCGGCGGCGAGCGCGGTCAGGGGCGTGAGTTCGGCCGGTTTGACGATCACCGGGCAGCCCGCCGCCAGCGCCGGCGCCACTTTGCGCGTGATCATGGCCAGCGGAAAGTTCCAAGGCGTGATGGCGGCGCAGACGCCGATGGGTTGCTTGAGCACCAGCAGGCGCCGATTCGGGTCAAACTGCGGCAGGGTTTCGCCATTGACGCGCTTGGCTTCTTCGGCAAACCATTCGACGAAGCTGGCCCCATACGCGACTTCGCCCCGGGTTTCGGCCAAGGGTTTGCCTTGTTCTGCGGTCATGAGCCGCGCCAGATCGTCTTGATGCTCCAGCAGCAGCTCGAACCAACGCCGCAAAATCTGGCTGCGCTGCTTGGCGGTTTGGTTGCGCCAAGCCGGCCAAGCGGCGTGGGCGGCGTCGATCGCCTGCTGGGCCTCGGCCGGACCGAGGTTGGCGACAGCGGCCAGCTTGGCCCCGGTGGCGGGGTCGTGCACGTCAAAGCGCTGGCTGCCGGGCACCCAGCGGCCGTCGATCAGGGCGTCGGTTTTGAGCAGGCTGGGGTCGCGCAGCAGGCTCAAGGGGCAGGCGGTGGGGGTGGGCATAGTCATGGACATGGGGTGGCTGATGCGCTCGTTTGGGGGTTAGGTGCCCGGCAGCGGCTGCCAGTGCGTGTGCGCGGGGCCGAGTGTGGGTGGGGGCAGTGCGGCGCAGGGGCGCTGGCCGTCGAGCAGGATCGGGTGCGCCACCGCGGGCGGGGTGCCCGGCGCGCCATCCTCTGGCGCCGCTTGCGCGGGGAGGATCAGGCCGCGCGCCGCCACTTGTGGGTGCTCGAGCACCTGCGCCACGTCCAAAATGGGGGCGCAGGGGATGCCCAGCGCATCGAGCAGCGCGCGCCAGTCGGCGGTGTCGCGCTGGCGCAGCACTGGGCCGATGAGCTCGATCAGCTCCTGGCGGTGTTGCACCCGCGCCGGGTTGGTGCTAAAGCGCAGGTCGCGCGCCAGCAGCGGCTGGCCGATGGCCTCGCACAGGCGGCTGAACTGGGCGTCGTTGCCCACGGCCAGCACGAGGTGGCCGTCGCGGGTGGCAAAAACCTGGTAGGGCACGATGTTGGGGTGCGCGTTGCCCATGCGGCTGGGCCGGGTGGCGCCGATGAGCTGGTTGCTGGCTTGGTTGGCCAGCATGGCCACTTGCACGTCGAACAAAGCGGCGTCGATCACGCGCCCGCGCCCGGTGCGCCCGCGCTCGTGCAGCGCGGCCAAGATGGCGCTGCAGGCATAGACGCCGGTGAGCAGATCGGAGACCGCCACGCCCACCTTTTGCGGCTCGCCGTCGGGGTTGCCAGTGATGCTCATCAGGCCGCCTTCGGCTTGGATGGCAAAGTCGTAACCGGCGCGGGGCGAGAGCGGGCCCGTCTGGCCGTAGCCGGTGATGGAGCAGTAGATCAGGCGCGGGTTGAGGGCTTGCAGATTGGGCGCATCCAGCCCATAGCGCGCCAGTTGGCCGACTTTGTAGTTTTCGATCAACACGTCGGCCTCGCGCGCGAGTTGGCGCACCTGCTCGATGCCTTCGGGCTGGGTCAGGTCGATGGCCACCGAGCGCTTGCCGCGGTTGGCGCAGACGAAGTAGGCCGATAGCCGCTGCTCGCCTTCGCCCCACCAGGGCGGGCCCCAGGCGCGGGTGTCGTCGCCGCAGCCGGGGCGCTCGACCTTGATCACGTCGGCGCCGTAGTCGGCCAGTATCTGCGCCGCCCAAGGGCCGGCGAGCACGCGCGAGAGGTCGAGCACGCGCACGCCCTCGAGTGGCTGCGGCGGTGCGGCGGCGGGGCTGGCGCTGAAGGGGGCAGGGGGCATGGGGCGTTTGGCTTTTTAGTTGGCAAAGGCGGCGATGCCGGTGATGGCGCGTCCGAGGATGAGGGCGTGCACGTCGTGCGTGCCCTCGTAGGTGTTGACCACTTCGAGGTTGACTAGGTGCCGCGCCACGCCGTATTCGTCGCTGATGCCGTTGCCACCGAGCATATCGCGCGCTTGGCGGGCGATGTCAAGCGCCTTGCCGCAGCTGTTGCGCTTGAGCAGGCTGGTGAGTTCGACGGCGGCCTGGCCTTCGTCTTTCAGGCGCCCTAGGCGCAGACAACCTTGCAGACCGAGCGCGATTTCGCTCACCATATCGGCCAGCTTCTTTTGAATCAGCTGGTTGGCGGCCAGCGGGCGGCCGAACTGCTGCCGCTCGAGCACGTACTGGCGCGCGCGGGCGCAGCAGTCTTCGGCCGCACCCAGCGCGCCCCAAGCGATGCCGTAGCGGGCGCTGTTGAGACAGGTGAACGGGCCCTTGAGGCCGCGCACATCGGGGAAGGCGTTGGCTTCGGGGCAAAACACGTCTTCCATCACGATCTCGCCGGTGATGCTGGCGCGCAGGCCCACCTTGCCGTGGATGGTCGGTGCGCTCAGGCCTTTCCAGCCTTTTTCTAGGATGAAGCCGCGAATGGCGCCTTCATCGTCCTTGGCCCAGACCAAGTATACGTCGGCGATCGGGGAGTTGGTGATCCACGTCTTGGCGCCGCTGATCGCGTAACCGCCGGGCACTTTCTTGGCGCGGGTGACCATGCCGCCCGGGTCGGAGCCGTGGTTGGGTTCGGTCAGGCCAAAGCAGCCCACCCACTCGCCGCGGGCCAGATTGGGCAGGTATTGCTGCTTTTGCGCCTCGGTGCCAAATTCGTAGATCGGCACCATCACCAGCGAGCTTTGCACGCTCATCATCGAGCGGTAGCCCGAATCCACGCGCTCCACCTCGCGCGCCACCAGCCCGTAGCTGACGTAGTTCAGGCCGGCGCCGCCGTAGGCTTCGGGAATGGTGGGGCCCAGCAGACCGAGCGCGCCCATTTCGTTGAAGATGGATCGGTCCGTGCTTTCGTTGCGAAACGCCAGTTGCACCCGCGGCAGCAGTTTTTCTTGGCAGTAGGCACGGGCGGCATCGCGCACGGCGCGCTCGTCGGCGCTGAGTTGGCTGTCGAGCAGAAAGGGGTCGGACCAATCGAAGCGGGGGCTGGAGGATGGGGTGGGCATGAGGGGCTCGCAGGTGGAGTCGCTGCACGCCGTCGCCCGGCGCACCGACGGGCCAAGTTTAGCGTCTGGCGCGAATCTGCGGTGTCGCCTGATTGCCAATCGCTGCACGCTGCCCACTCCACCCGTTCACGGCGCTGCCGGGCAGGCCGTCCCCTGCCCAATATCCTCACCAGCGCAAGCTGCGCGCTCCCAGCGCCGCCCCTAGGCCGGCGCAGGCCGCCATGCCCAGCACGTACCAGACGGCTAGAAAGGGGGCGGCCATTTCGGCGCAGTGCAGCGAATAAAGCAGCGCCGCCAACGCGCCAGCCAGCCACCCCGCAGCGGCGCCGCACGCGACCGGTTGCGTGGGGGCCAGCCCGCGCAGGGCCCAAAATAGCCCCAGCCCCAAGGGCAGGGCGGTGAGCACGATGTTGAGGCTGCACACGCGCCAAGTTTGGCCCAGCAACAGATCGAGCCGCTGCGCTGGCGCTGCCTGCCAAAGCACCCATGCCGCCCACAGCCACAGCAACGCCACCGGCAGCAGCACCGCCCAAGCCAGGGTGCCCGCTCGCATCCCGGGGTGCGCCAGGCGCCACAGCAGGGCGGCACCCAAGGCGCTCACCAGAACCGGCATCAGGAGTTTGTCCCAAAACGGGCGCGTAGCGATGACCTCGCCCAAATCGGGGCGCGCACCCAGGCCCCAGAGCACCCAGAGCAAGGCAAGGCCAAGCCCGGCCAGCAGCGCCAATGCGAAGCGTTTTTCAGCCGCGTGCTGTGGCACGGGCTGGGCGTCGGCGGCCAACAGGCGCAGCAGTTCGTCGGTTTTCATATGCTTTCCTTCCAGGCGCGCGCCAAGGCTTTGATGCCGCGATGCACCCCGACCTTGATGGCCGATTCCGACATCCCGGTGGCCAGCGCCGCCTCGCGCACCGACAGGCCATCGATTTTGGTGCGCACGATCGGCAGGCGCTGGTGCTCGGGCAGGGCTTCGAGCAGCAGCGACAGGTCGCGCCGGGTTTCGTGTGCGCTGTCGTGCGCGCTCTCGTATGGGCTTTGGTCGCTGCCGGCAAACAGCGCCAGATCCTCGTCCAGCGGCTCGTTGAGCGCTTCGTGGCGGGAGCGGCGGCGCCACAGATCGACCAGCTTGTAGCGCGCCAGCGCGTGCACCCAAGCGGTCAGCGGCTCACTGCGCCGGTAGGTGTGGCGTTGGGTGTGTATGGCCATCAAAGTTTCCTGAACCAAATCTTCAACTTCATCTGGTAACTTGTTCAAACGATGACGAAAATAACCGCGCAGCAAGGGTGTGATCCGGTGCAGAAACTGGTGGTAGGCGGAGCCATCCCCATCCAGCCCCAGCAGGAGCAAGCCGCGCAGTTCGTGCTCGGTTGCGGTCATGTTGCTAGTTCGTTGCATGCAGGCCCAAGGTTACAGCGGCGCAAAAAATTATTTTTTCTGCCCGCACTGTAACCAATCGCTGTGGCCGAGCGAACTAGCAGGTGCCACGGCCCTGCAAGGGATGCAACGGCCGGGCATTTCAACCACCCAAAGCATGGAGCTTTTTTGATGAACACCAGTACCCTTGGAAAATCGCTGGCCGCCGTGGCCACCCTGGCCGCTTTCACGGCCCTGACGGCCACCGTCGTGGTGGCGCAAGACCGCAGCAACACCGGTCAGCGCGTGGCGCAAGAGCGCTGCTATGGCGTCTCGATGGCGGGCAAGAACGACTGCGCCGCCGGCCCCGGCACCAGTTGCGCCGGCAGCGCACGCACCGACTACCAAGGCAACGCCTGGAAGTACGTGCCGGCGGGCACCTGCACCTCGATCAAAACGCCCACCGGCATGGGTTCGCTCACCCCCATCCGTTCCTGATCCGGGCGCGCTAAGTGGCCGCTATGGATGCGACACAAAATGCCGCACCTGCCAAGCCCGGCACCGGGCTTGGCGCAGGGTTGGGGGCGGGCTTGGGCTTAGGTTTGGGCGCGGGCTTGGGCCTGAAGCCGCAACATTACGATGCCGCCTGTGCCCTGCCCTCGAGCCGCACCAGCGGCCTGTGGTTCGAGGTGCACCCAGAGAACTACTTGGTCGAGGGTGGGCCACGGCTGGCGTGGCTGGAGGCGGTGCGCGAGCGCTATCCGCTGTCGCTGCACGGGGTGTCGATGTCCCTTGCCGGTCCCGATGAGCCCGATGCTCAGCACCTAGAACGCTTGGCCGCGCTGTGTGAGCGGGTGCAGCCGGCGCTGGTGTCGGAGCATCTGGCGTGGTCGGTGCTGGATGGGCATTACGCCCCCGATCTGCTGCCGATCTTGCGCAACCGCCAGGCGCTGACGCGACTGGAGCGGCGCATCGACCAGGTACAGGAGCGCTTGCAGCGGCGCATCGCAATCGAAAACCCCTCGCACTACCTGCGGCTGCCGGGGCACGAGTGGGAGGAGGCCGATTTTCTGAACACGCTGGCGCGGCGCAGCGGCTGCGGCCTGCTGCTGGACGTAAACAACGTGTGCGTGTCGGCGCACAACCTCGGCTTCGACCCGTGGCCGCTGCTGTGCGCCTTTGACCCCGATGCGGTGCTCGAGATTCACCTGGCAGGCCATCAAGCCGACCCCCTGATCGGTGAGGCGCTGTGGGTGGATGCGCACGCGACGCCGGTGTCGGAGGGTGTCTGGCGGCTCTACCAGCGCCTGATCGAGCGCATCGGGCCGCGCCCCACCCTGATCGAGCGCGATGGCGACGTGCCGGCCTTCGACGAACTGCTGCAGGAGCGCGAGCGCGCTCAGCGCGGGCTGCAGGCCGCTGGCTGGCAGCCGGCGCAGGCCGCAGGATTGCCCCGTCTGGCTTTGGCTGCGGCTGCGCTCGGGCAGTCAAGCGTTTCGACTGGGAGCGACCCATGCAGCCGCTTGATTTGAACAGCTTCCAGCACGCCTTCTGGGCGGCGCTGTGGGCGCCGGAGCCACTGGCCGGCGCTGCGGCCGGGCCCGAACCCCTGCCAGACTGGCAAACCCAGCCGGGCTGGCGGGTCTATCGCAACACCGTGCTCAAGGGCTGCGTAGATGCGCTGCAAGCCAATTTTCCGGCTGTGCAGACGCTCATCGGCGAAGCGTGTTTTCGCGCCTGCGCGATCGAATACGTGCACGCGCAGCCGCCCAGCGACAGCCGGCTGCTGCACTACGGCGAGGGTTTTGCGGATTTTCTGGCGCAGTGCGAAGCCGTGCGCGGCTTGCCCTACTTGCCCGGTGTGGCGCGGCTGGACCGGCTCTGGAGCCAAAGCCACGCCGCCGCCGATGCCCCGCACCTGTGGCCCGAAAATTTGCAGGCCCTGGCGGTGACCGATCTGGCCGAGCTGCGCCTGCACCTGCACCCAGCCACGCGCTGGGCCTGGTTTGCCGAGCTGCCCATCGGCAGCCTATGGCGCGCCGCGCGCGAGCACTGGGACGACCCCAATCCGCCGCACTGGCAGGGCGACGGCCTGCTGTTTGCGCGCGCCGCAACCGGGGCGGTGCAGTGGCAACCGCTGAGCGCATCGGCCGCCGCTTTGCTTTCCGCCTGCGCCCAAGGTCACCCCTTGGGGGTGGCGCTGGAGGCGGCAATGGAGGGCCAGCCGGACACCCACCACAGCCCCGACCCGAACCCCCACCCGGCCCAGACCTTGCATACCCTGCTGAGCCTGGGCGCTTTCTGCCAACCCCCCAACACCAAGCCATGCACATGAACACCCAAGCCAGAGCAACGCATCTGAACACCCATGCCATTGCTGATGGTCTGGAGCGCTGGATCAGCCACGCGCTCATCGCCTTGGCCTGCCGCTTTGGCTTGGCCGGGATTTTCTGGTTCTCGGGCCGCACCAAGGTCGATGGCTGGTTGCAAGTCAACGAGTCGGCGCGGCTGTTGTTCGAGCACGAATTCGCCCTGCCACTGATCCCACCGCTGTGGGCCGCGCACTTGGCCACCTACGCCGAACACCTGTTGCCGCTGCTGCTGGTGCTGGGTTTTGGCACGCGCTGGGCCGCGCTGGGCCTGTTGTGCATGACGGCAGTGATCCAGTTCTGGGTCTATCCCGACGCTTGGCCGACCCATTTGACTTGGGCCGCAGCGCTGCTGTACCTGCTGGGCCGCGGCGCCGGGCGCTACTCGCTCGACCACTGGTTGTGGGGCCGGGGGCTGAGAGGCTGAGCGGGGCAGGTGGTTTAAGGGCTTGTGGGGGCGGCAAGCGACTTATTCGGGCTTGGTCGCGCCCTTGGCCGCCGCCAGCGCCGCGCCCAGCAGCGCCAGCCCTTCGTCGAGCAGGGCGTCGGAGGCGGTGAGCGGCACCAGGATGCGGATCACGTTGGCGTACAGGCCGCATGAGAGCAGCACCAGCCCGCGCGCCAGCGCTTCGGCGCAGACGCGGCGCGTGAGCTCGGGGTCGGGCTGGCGCTGGCCGGGGTGGGCGGCGGGGTGTGCAGCGGACTGTGCAGCGGGTTCGGGCGCAAACAGCTCGATAGCCAGCATGGCCCCGAGGCCGCGCACGTCGCCGATTTCGGGGTGCAGCGCTGCCAGTGCCTGCAAACCAGCGCGCAGCCGCGCCCCCATGGCTTGCGCGCGCGGCAACAGCTGCTCTTGCTCAAACACGTCGAGCACCGCCAGCGCGGCCGCGCAGGCCAGCGGGTGCCCGGCGTAGGTGCCGCCCAAGCCGCCGGGTGCGGGGGCGTCCATCAGCTCGGCGCGGCCGATCACGGCCGACAGCGGAAAGCCGCCAGCCATCGATTTGGCCATGGTGATCAGGTCGGGGCAGGCCTGCGGCCCCCACTGCTCGCACGCCAGCCAGGTGCCGGTGCGGCCGGCGCCGGTCTGGATTTCGTCGGCGATGAACACAATGCCGTGCTGGTCGCACAGCGCGCGCAGGGCTTGGGCAAACTCGGGCGGGGCCACGTAAAAGCCGCCTTCGCCTTGCACCGGCTCGAGGATGATGGCGGCCACGCGCGCGGGCTCGAGGTCGTACTTGAACAGGTGCTCGAGCGAGCGCAGCGCGTCGGCCACGCTCACGCCGTGCAGCGGGTTGGGGAATTCGGCGTGGTAAATCTCGGCCGGAAAAGGCCCAAAGCCGCTTTTGTAGGGCGCCACCTTGCCGGTGAGCGCCATCCCGAGCAGGGTGCGGCCGTGGAAGCCGCCGCCAAAGGCGATCACTGCCGAGCGCTTGGTTGCGGCACGCGCGATCTTGACCGCGTTTTCGACTGCCTCGGCCCCGGTGGAAAGGAAAAAGGCTTTTTTGGCAAAGTCGCCCGGCGTGAGGGCAATCAGGCGCTCGGCCAGTTCCACGTAGGGCTCGTAGGCCAGCACCTGAAAGCAGGTGTGGTGGTACTGATCGAGTTGCGCCTTGACCGCCTGCACGATGCGCGGGTGCCGGTGCCCGGTGTTGAGCACGGCGATGCCGCCCGCAAAGTCGATGTAGCGCTGGCCTTGCACGTCCCAGACCTCGGCGTTGTCGGCGCGCTCGACGAACACCTCGTAGGTCTGGCCCAGCCCGGCGGGCAGGGCGGCGCGGCGGCGCGCCATCAGCGCGGCGTTGGTGGCGGGGGTGGCGGGGGTGGCGGGGGTG